>Ga0255754_10000261_pt1 | contig 41405 bp, 54 predicted proteins | sample 101ome_22_FD_179954 | JGI IMG/M metagenome (GOLD analysis project Ga0255754, IMG submission 179954) | Coastal salt marsh microbial communities from the Groves Creek Marsh, Skidaway Island, Georgia - 101412BT metaG (version 2) | ecosystem: Environmental > Aquatic > Marine > Intertidal zone >... | reverse complement strand
AACTTCATAATATCGATACTGTTCTACCGTTACATTTTTTGAAACTTTACTAAGATCATTTCTAAGCAAATCTACAATGGTGGCATGTTCTGATTGTTCTTTAATATTTTTTTGGAGTGCTACTTCAGATTGTTTACCTCTATGTTCTATAGTTCCTTTCATTGGAAAGGTGCTAATCACATTGTTTTTAATCGTTATAAATGTTTCGGGTGAGAAGCAGATAAACTCATTTTTGAGCCAGATGGTATATTTTGCAGTACTTCTTAAAAATAGTTCTTCGTTATTGATGGTACTTTTGATCTTTGTTTTGTCAGTGAGGTTAATCAAGTAGGTATCACCTCTATTAATATGAAATAGACTTTGATCAAACTTATTTTTAAAGAGTTTATAATCGACAAACTCTGTTTGAAGTTTTAAGGTCGAGGTTTTTGATGTTTTAGTAGGGTAATTCGTCTTTCCGTTGAAATTATATTTTAGTTCGGGAGGACATGCACTAAGTGGATAGGCGATTGGTTTTTGAAGCTCAAAATCGGAGAGCATTATAAAGGGTGTTTTATTGGTTCCCCATTGATTAAGCTGCTCTTTGAGTTTCATTAATTTGATTATAATTTAGAATAGCAAAAATAAGGTAACAAATTGATTCTACGAATATTTGGTTGATTTTTTATTAGATCCTTTTGAATAATCAAAAAAGTTAATTACATTTGCGCCCCTTTTAGGGGTAAATTATATTTATTTTATACTATATATGCCAACAATTTCACAATTAGTACGAACAGGAAGAGCCAGCATTACTAAGAAGAGTAAATCGGCTGCTTTGGATTCGTGTCCTCAAAGAAGAGGGGTATGTACACGTGTTTACACAACAACACCTAAGAAACCAAACTCTGCGATGAGAAAAGTTGCAAGGGTTCGTTTAACAAACGGTAAGGAAGTAAACGCATACATCCCTGGAGAAGGACACAACCTCCAAGAGCACTCGATAGTATTAGTAAGAGGCGGAAGGGTAAAAGATTTGCCAGGAGTTAGATATCATATCGTTCGCGGTGCTTTGGACACAGCAGGTGTTGAAGGTAGAACGCAACGTAGATCTAAATACGGAGCAAAACGCCCAAAAAAATAGTTAATTAACTAAGTAAGAAGAAATGAGAAAAAGACAGGCCAAAAAAAGACCTATTTTACCAGATCCAAAATTTAACGATCAGTTGGTAACCCGCTTCGTTAATATGTTGATGTGGGATGGAAAGAAATCAGTTGCCTTCAAAATCTTTTACGATGCAATGGATATTGTAGAAGAGAAGAAAACCGATGATGAAAAAACGGCACTTGAAATTTGGAAAGACGCTTTGTCAAATGTAATGCCTCACGTTGAAGTAAGATCGAGACGTGTTGGAGGTGCTACCTTTCAAATTCCAATGCAAATCAGACCAGATAGAAAAATCTCTACTGCTATTAAATGGTTGATCGGTTACTCTCGCAAGAGAAATGAAAAATCGATGGCTCAAAAATTAGCTGCTGAAATTTTAGCGGCTTACAAAGAAGAAGGTGCTGCAGTTAAAAAGAGAGTGGATACGCACAAGATGGCTGAAGCCAACAAAGCATTTTCACATTTTAGAGCATAATTATGGGAAGAGATTTAAAATACACTAGAAATATTGGGATTGCTGCACATATTGATGCTGGAAAAACCACTACTACAGAACGTATATTATTTTACACAGGGATTAGTCATAAGATTGGTGAGGTACACGATGGTGCCGCTACAATGGACTGGATGGAACAAGAGCAGGAACGAGGTATTACGATTACTTCTGCTGCAACAACTTGTACTTGGCAGTTTCCATCTGAAAACGGGAAGCCGACTTCAGATGCTATGGGTTATCACTTTAACATTATTGACACCCCAGGTCACGTTGACTTTACCGTTGAGGTAAACCGCTCATTGCGTGTTCTTGATGGGTTAGTTTTCTTATTTTCAGCAGTTGATGGTGTAGAGCCACAATCTGAAACTAACTGGAGACTTGCAGACAACTACAAAGTTCCACGTATGGGATTTGTAAACAAGATGGACCGTCAAGGTGCTAACTTCTTAAATGTTTGTACTCAGGTTAGAGAGATGTTAAAATCAAATGCAGTTCCTATTGTATTGCCTATCGGAGACGAGGCTGATTTTAGAGGAATTGTAGATTTAGTTAAAAACCGTGCAATTGTATGGCACGAGGATAACTACGGTTCAACTTTTGACGTAGTTGACATTCCTGAAGATATGAAGGATGAGGTTCATCAGTACAGAGCAGAGCTTATCGAAGCAGTAGCTGAGTACGATGAAAATCTTATGGAGAAGTTCTTCGAAGATGAAAACTCAATTACTGAAGATGAAGTACACGCTGCTTTAAGAGCTGCTGTTATGGATATGGCTATTATCCCTATGGTATGTGGATCTTCATTTAAAAATAAAGGTGTTCAATTCTTATTAGATGCTGTTTGTCGTTACTTACCTTCTCCAGTGGATAAGGAAGCGATCGAAGGAACAAATCCTGATACTGAAGAGCCAGAATTTAGAAAGCCAGATGTAAAAGCACCATTTTCAGCTTTAGCATTTAAGATTGCTACGGATCCTTTTGTTGGTCGTTTAGCATTCTTTAGAGCTTATTCAGGTCGTTTAGATGCAGGTTCTTATGTATTGAACAACCGTTCTGGAAACAAAGAACGTATTTCTAGAATCTATCAGATGCACTCTAATAAACAAAATGCGATCGATTTTATCGAAGCAGGAGATATTGGAGCAGCTGTTGGATTTAAAGATATCAAAACTGGTGATACGCTTTCTGACGAGAAACACCCAATTGTTCTTGAATCAATGGTGTTCCCTGATCCAGTAATCGGTATAGCTGTTGAGCCTAAAACTAAGGCTGACGTTGATAAATTAGGTATGGCTTTGGCAAAACTTGCTGAAGAAGATCCAACCTTCCAAGTGAAAACTGATGAAGCTTCAGGTCAGACTATTATTTCTGGTATGGGAGAGCTTCACTTAGATATTATTTGTGATCGTTTAAAGAGAGAGTTCAAGGTTGATGTTAACCAAGGACAACCTCAAGTAGAGTACAAAGAAGCACTTACTGCTGTTGCAAACCACAGAGAAGTTTATAAGAAACAATCTGGTGGACGTGGTAAATTCGCAGATATCGTATTTGTGATGGAGCCTGCAGAAGAAGGTAAGTCTGGATTAGAATTCGTAAACGAAATTAAAGGAGGTAACGTTCCTAAGGAATATGTTCCATCTGTAGAAAAAGGATTTAAAGAGGCGATGAAGAATGGTCCTTTAGCTGGATTCGAAATGGATGCTATGAAAGTTACTTTAAAGGATGGATCGTTCCACCCTGTGGATTCAGATTCACTATCGTTCGAATTAGCTGCTAAAATGGGTTATAAAGCTGCTGCAAAAGCTGCTAGAGCCGTATTGATGGAGCCAATTATGAAATTAGAAGTATTGACTCCAGAAGAAAACATGGGAGATATTGTAGGTGACTTGAACCGTCGTAGAGGTCAAGTAAACGAAATGTCTGACCGTGCTGGTGCTAAAGTTATTAAAGCAAATGTTCCATTATCTGAAATGTTTGGATATGTAACATCACTTAGAACTTTATCTTCTGGTCGTGCAACTTCTACTATGGAATTTGATCATTATGCTGAAACTCCTTCTAATATTGCAGAAGAAGTTATTAAAGCAGCAAAAGGACTAACCGAATAATTCAAGTAAGATGAGTCAAAAAATTAGAATAAAATTAAAATCATACGATTACAATTTAGTAGACAAATCTGCTGAAAAAATCGTTAAAACGGTAAAGACTACTGGAGCTGTAGTAACAGGACCAATTCCTTTACCAACACATAAAAAAATCTTTACAGTATTGCGTTCTCCACACGTAAATAAGAAGTCAAGAGAGCAATTTGAACTTTCTTCTTATAAGCGTTTGTTGGACATCTACAGTTCTTCTTCTAAAACGATTGACGCTTTAATGAAATTAGAGCTTCCTTCAGGAGTTGAAGTAGAGATCAAAGTCTGATCGGAGGGACACCTCTATTAGTAGCTTGCTACTGTAAACATATCCAGAGCTTGTAGGCAAAGGATAAACGGAGAAAAAAAATAATTAGGGTTAAATTATTTTTTGACCCTAATTTTTTAGATTCTCCAAAAGATAAGTAAATTTTTAAACAATAATTAATATAAATTAAAATGTCTGGGTTAATAGGAAAGAAAATAGGTATGACCAGCATCTTTGACGAGAATGGAAAAAATATTCCATGTACCGTTATTGAGACTGGACCATGCGTAGTTACCCAAGTCAGAACCTTAGAGGTAGACGGGTACAGTGCCCTTCAACTCGGTTTCGATGACAAGTCAGAAAAAAACGTTTCTAAAGCGGCTCAAGGTCACTTTAAGAAAGCGGGTTCTTCTCCAAAAAGACAAGTTGTTGAGTTCCGTGATTTTGAAGGAGATTACAAATTAGGTGACACGATCAGTGTAGATCTTTTTGTAGAAGGAGAATTTGTTGATGTTCAAGCAACATCAAAAGGAAAAGGATTTCAAGGGGTTGTTAAAAGACACGGTTTTGGCGGTGTTGGACAATCGACTCATGGTCAACACAACCGTTTAAGAGCTCCTGGTTCTATCGGTGCTGCTTCATATCCTGCGAGAGTATTCAAGGGAATGAAAATGGCTGGAAGAATGGGTGGTGAGAACGTAACCGTTCAAAACCTTAGAGTTTTAAAAGTGGCTCCTGAGAAAAACATCTTAGTAGTTAAAGGATGTGTTCCAGGTCACAAGAATGCTTACGTAAAGATATTTAAGTAATGAAAGTAGCAGTTTTAGATACAAAAGGAAAAGAAACAGGTAGAAAGGCAGACCTTTCAGATGCTGTTTTCGCTATTGAGCCTAACAATCACGCTATTTACTTAGCTGTGAAACAATACTTGACACACCAAAGACAAGGTACACACTCTGCTAAAGAGCGTGGTGATATTACTGGTTCTACACGTAAGATCAAGAAACAAAAGGGAACTGGTACTGCTAGAGCAGGTTCTATCAAGTCTCCTGTGTTTAGAGGTGGTGGTCGTATTTTTGGTCCTAGACCAAAAGACTACAAAATTAAGTTGAACAAAAACCTTAAGCGTTTGGCTCGTAAATCTGCTTTATCATTAAAGCAAAACGAGAAATCAATTATCGTTTTAGAAGACTTTAATTTCGAGGCTCCAAAGACTAAAGATTTTATCAATGTATTGAAGGCCTTAGGCATCGATGCAAACAAATCGCTAATCGTCTTGGGTGATTCAAATAATAATGTATATTTGTCGTCACGAAATTTGAAGCAGTCAGAAGTTGTAACAACTTCAGAATTAAGTACTTACAAAATCTTAAATGCTAAGAATATTGTACTTACTGAAAGTTCGATTGCAGGAATTGAAACTAATTTAATATAAAGAGGAGACATGAGTGTGTTAATTAAACCGATCATTACGGAAAAAATGACAGCAGATAGCGAGTTGTACAACCGCTATGGTTTCATCGTTAACCCTAAGGCTAATAAACTTCAAATTAAAGAGGCTGTAGAGGCTACTTATGGAGTTACAGTTGATAAAGTTAGAACGATGAATTACGGTCCCTCAAGAAAAACTCGTTACACGAGAACTGGTGTTCAGCATGGTAAGACCAATGCATACAAGAAAGCCATTGTTGATGTAGCAGAGGGAGATATAATTGATTTTTACAGTAATCTATAAAGACAAGAGATGTCAGTTAGAAAATTAAAACCAATCACTCCAGGGCAGCGTTTTAGAGTAGTAAACGGATTTGACGCGATTACTACTGATAAGCCGGAGAAAAGCTTGCTTGCTCCGTTAAAAAAGTCTGGAGGTAGAAACAGTCAAGGAAAGATGACCATCCGTCAAAGAGGTGGAGGTCACAAGAGAAAGTATCGTGTTATCGATTTCAAACGTACTAAGGCTGGTGAAGCTGAAGTAGTTTCAATCCAATACGATCCAAACAGAACCGCTTTTATTGCATTAGTTCAATACGCTGATGGTGAAAAGAACTATGTGATTGCACAAAACGGTTTAAAAGTAGGACAAAAGATTGCATCAGGCGATTCTGTTGCTCCAGAAGTAGGTAATGCGTTACCTCTTAAAAACATTCCTTTAGGTACAATTATTTCATGTATTGAATTACGTCCAGGTCAAGGTGCGGTAATGGCTCGTTCAGCGGGTTCATTTGCTCAACTCATGGCAAAAGAAGGGAAGTTTGTTACAGTAAAATTACCTTCAGGTGAAACTAGATTAGTTTTAGCTGATTGTATCGCTACTGTAGGAGCAGTATCAAACTCTGATCATCAGTTGTTAGTTTCTGGTAAAGCAGGACGCAGCAGATGGTTAGGTAGAAGACCTCGTGTAAGACCAGTAGTGATGAACCCTGTTGATCACCCAATGGGTGGTGGTGAAGGTCGTGCTTCTGGAGGACACCCAAGATCTAGAAATGGTATTCCAGCTAAAGGTTATAAGACTCGTTCTAAGACTAAGAGTACCAATAAGTATATCATAGAACGTAGAAAAAAATAATTAAGATAGTATGGCACGTTCATTAAAAAAGGGACCTTTTGTTCACTACAGTTTAGAGAAAAAAGTCCAAGCAAATATAGAATCTGGAAACAAATCAGTAGTTAAGACTTGGTCTAGAGCTTCGATGATTACACCAGACTTCGTAGGTCAAACCATCGCAGTACACAACGGGAAACAATTCGTTCCTGTGTTTGTTACTGAGAATATGGTAGGTCACAAATTAGGAGAATTTTCACCAACACGTCACTTTAGAGGTCACGCTGGTGCTAAAAACAAAGGAAAAAAGTAAGCTATGGGAAGTCGTAAAAAACAAATGGCTGAACGAATTAAAGCCGAGAAGAAAGAGCTTGCCTTTGCAAAGTTGAACAACTGTCCAACTTCGCCTCGTAAGATGCGTTTAGTTGCTGATTTAGTTCGCGGTAAAAAAGTAGAGGAAGCTTTAGCAATTTTGAAATTCAACTCTAAAGAAGCGTCAGCTCGTGTAGAAAAACTTTTGTTGTCTGCATTAGCTAACTGGCAAGAGAAGAACGAAGATGCTAATATTGAAGATGCAGATCTTTTTGTAAAAGAGATTCGCGTTGACGGTGGAAGTATGTTAAAACGCTTACGTCCAGCTCCTCAAGGAAGAGCTCACAGAATCAGAAAACGCTCTAACCACGTAACACTGGTATTGGGTGATAACAACAATATTCAAAGCTAGATAATAACATGGGACAAAAAACAAATCCAATTGGAAATCGTCTAGGTATCATCAGAGGTTGGGAATCTAACTGGTACGGTGGAAATGATTACGGAGATAAATTATTAGAAGACGATAAAATTAGAAAATACGTTTTTGCTCGTTTGGCAAAAGCAAGCGTATCTAGAGTTATTATCGAGAGAACTCTTAAGTTAGTTACTATAACTGTAACTACAGCTAGACCTGGTATCATTATCGGTAAAGGTGGTCAAGAAGTTGACAAACTTAAAGAGGAGCTTAAGAAAATTACCAAGAAAGAGGTTCAAATCAATATTTTCGAAATCAAACGTCCAGAATTAGATGCTAACTTAGTTGCTGCTTCTATCGCTAGACAAATCGAAGGTAGAATCTCTTACAGAAGAGCTATCAAAATGGCGATTGCTGCTACAATGAGAATGAATGCTGAGGGAATTAAAATCCAAATCTCAGGTCGTTTAAATGGTGCAGAGATGGCACGTTCTGAATCTTTTAAAGAAGGACGTATTCCATTATCAACATTTAGAGCTGATATCGATTATGCTTTACACGAAGCTCATACAACTTACGGTCGTTTAGGGATCAAAGTATGGATCATGAAAGGTGAAGTATACGGTAAAAGAGAATTATCTCCACTAGTAGGTATGTCAAAAGGTACTGCTTCAAAGGGTGGAAATAAAGATAAAAAACGTCGTAGAAAGTAATTAATAAAGAGAAAGAACAATGTTACAACCTAAAAGAACCAAATTTCGCAAGGCCCAGAAAGGGCGTATGAAAGGGATTTCTCAGAGAGGTCATCAGCTTTCTAACGGAATGTTTGGTATCAAGACTTTAGACTCGCATTTCATTACGTCACGCCAAATTGAGGCGGCTCGTATTGCAGCGACTCGTTATATGAAGAGACAAGGACAGTTATGGATTAAAATATTTCCGGACAAGCCTATTACTAAAAAGCCATTAGAAGTACGTATGGGTAAAGGTAAAGGAGCTCCAGAATATTTCGTAGCTGTTGTAAAACCAGGTAGAATTTTATTCGAAGTTGCTGGTGTTGAACACGATATTGCAAAAGAAGCATTGCGTTTAGCAGCACAAAAGTTACCTGTGAAGACTAAGTTTGTAGTTTCTAGAGATTATTCAGCTTAATTTTTAAAGAAGAACGTATTATGAAACAATCAGAAATTAAAGAATTATCAGCTGAAGGATTAGTAGAGCAAATCGCGACACTAAAGAAACAGTACGCTGACCTTAAGGTAGCTCACTCAGTGACTCCTTTAGAGAATCCACTTCAATTAAGAGAAGTGAGAAGAACAATCTCAAGATTATCAACTGAATTAACTAACAGGGATAACCAATAATTGGTTCTGCTTTATGGAAAATAGAAATTTAAGAAAAGAAAGAATAGGCGTAGTTACTAGCGATAAAATGGAGAAATCAATTGTGGTTTCAGAAGTAAAGCGTGTAAAACACCCTATGTACGGTAAATTCGTGTTGCGTACTAAGAAATACGTAGCTCACGATGAGAAAAACGATTGTAATATTGGTGATACTGTAAAGATCATGGAGACAAGACCGTTAAGTAAAACCAAGACTTGGAGACTAGTTGAAATCTTAGAAAGAGCTAAATAATTATGTTACAACAAGAATCAAGATTAAAAGTAGCAGATAATACCGGGGCAAAAGAAGTTTTGACCATCCGTGTACTTGGAGGTACAAAGAGAAGGTATGCATCTGTCGGAGATAAAATAGTAGTTACTGTAAAAGAAGCAACTCCTAACGGACAAGTTAAGAAGGGATCTGTTTCTACTGCTGTTGTAGTTAGAACTACTAAAGAAGTTAGACGTCCAGATGGATCTTATATCCGTTTTGACGATAATGCTTGTGTGTTATTAAACCCAACTGGAGAGATGAGAGGTACTCGTGTTTTCGGACCTGTGGCTAGAGAATTACGCGACAAGCAGTTTATGAAGATTGTTTCACTAGCTCCTGAGGTGCTTTAATACAAGAAGGAAAGATGGCAACAAAAATGAAAATCAAAGTAGGAGATACAGTTCGTGTTATGACTGGAGATCACAGAGGTGCTGAAGGAAAAGTACTTTCTATTGACTCAGTTAAAAACAGAGCAATTGTAGAGGGAACAAATATGGTTTCTAAACACCAGAAACCAAGTGCACAGAATCCACAAGGAGGAATCGTGAAAAAGGAAGCACCTATTCACGTATCTAACCTTTCATTGATCGATGGTTCAGGTAATGCTACTCGTGTAGGTTACGAAACTAGAGATGGTGAAAAAGTGCGTTTTTCTAAAAAATCAAACGAAGTAATTTAGTTATGGCATACGTACCAAGATTAAAACAGGAATACAAAGAGCGCATCGTTAAAGCGCTTACAGATGAATTTGGTTACCAAAACGTAATGCAGGTACCTAAACTCGAAAAAATCGTAGTGAGCCGTGGAGTAGGTGAAGCTGTTGCTGACAAAAAGTTAGTTGATCAAGCAGTTGAAGAACTTACAATGATCACAGGTCAAAAGGCAGTTGCTACCATTTCTAAAAAGGACGTCGCTTCTTTTAAACTTAGAAAAGGTATGCCAATTGGTGCTAAGGTAACGCTAAGAGGAGAGAGAATGTATGAATTCTTAGATCGTTTAGTAACGACTGCACTTCCACGTGTACGTGATTTCAACGGTATTAAGGCAACTGGATTTGACGGTAGAGGTAACTACTCTTTAGGAGTTACTGAACAAATCATCTTCCCAGAAATCGATATCGATAAGATCAAGAAGATTAACGGAATGGACATCACTTTTGTGACTAATGCTCCAACCGATAAAGAAGCAAAATCATTATTATCAGAATTAGGTTTACCTTTTAAAAAGAATTAATTATGGCTAAAGAATCAATGAAAGCCCGTGAGGTTAAAAGAGCAAACACTGTAGCCAAGTATGCAGAGAAAAGAAAAGCTTTAATGGAAGCTGGAGACTACGAAGCGCTTCAAAAACTTCCTCGCAATGCTTCTCCAGTTCGCATGCACAACAGATGTAAACTTACTGGTAGACCAAAAGGTTATATGAGAACTTTTGGAGTTTCTCGTGTAATGTTCAGAGAAATGGCTAACAAAGGGTTAATTCCTGGAGTTAAAAAAGCTAGCTGGTAAAAAAATTAATATTAATTGGTTTCAGGTTTAACACTAGTTAAAAACCGTTACCGCAAATTTATAGTTATGTATACAGATCCAATTTCGGATTATTTAACAAGAATTAGAAATGCAAATTCTGCGGGTCACAGAGTCGTAGAAATTCCTGCTTCTAATCTTAAAAAAGAGATTACTAAGATCTTATTTGATCAAGGGTACATCTTAAGTTACAAATTTGAGGAAAATGGACCACAAGGTTCCATTAAAATTGCCTTAAAGTACAATCAGTCTACAAAAGAGCCTGTGATTAAAAAAATCACTCGTGTGAGTAAGCCTGGTTTAAGAAAGTACGTTGGTGCTGGTGATTTACCTAGAGTTTTAAACGGATTAGGTATTGCAATTGTGTCTACTTCTCACGGAGTAATGACTTCAAAGCAAGCTAAAGCGGAAAAAGTAGGTGGTGAAGTAATTTGCTACGTTTATTAACAGTTAAAGAAGAGTAACAATGTCTAGAATAGGTAATAATCCAATAGCAATTCCAGAAGGCGTTAGCGTAGAAGTAAACGATAACATCATCACTGTAAAGGGAAAACTCGGAGAGTTGACTCAAGAGTACTCTAATGTATCTGTAGTTGTAAACGAAGGACAAGTAGTAGTAACAAGACCAACTGATTCAAAAGAAAACAAAGCGAAGCACGGTTTATACCGTTCATTGATCAACAATATGATCGAAGGTGTTTCTAAGGGTTGGACTAAAGAATTAGAACTAGTAGGGGTAGGATACCGTGCTAGTAATCAAGGACAAAAATTAGATTTAGCAATCGGTTTTTCTCACAATATTGTTTTGGATATCGCACCAGAAGTGAAAATCGAAACAGTATCTGATAAAGGTAAAAACCCAATCGTTAAATTAACCTCACACGACAAACAATTAGTAGGACAAGTTGCTGCTAAAATTAGATCGTTCCGTAAGCCAGAGCCTTACAAAGGAAAAGGTATTAAGTTTGTTGGAGAAATTTTAAGAAGAAAAGCAGGTAAATCAGCTTAATAAGTAGCATTATGAAATTATCGAAGTCAGAAAGTAGAAAAAGAATAAAAAGAAGAATCAGAAAGATTTCTTTTGGTACGGCTACTAAACCACGTTTAGCGGTTTATAGATCAAACAAAGAAATCTATGCTCAGCTTATTGATGACAACGCTGGTGTTACATTAGCTGCTGCATCTTCTAGAGATAAAGAGATCAGTTCTGCAACAGGAACTAAATCAGAAATTGCTACCCTAGTTGGTAAAGCAATCGCTGAAAAGGCTGTAGCTTTAAAAATTGACACTGTCGCTTTTGACAGAGGTGGATTTTTATACCACGGTAGAGTTAAATCATTAGCTGAAGGAGCTAGAGAAGCAGGACTTAAATTCTAAATAATATTATGTATCAGAATTACAAAAACGTAGAAACTGTAAAACCAGGAGGTTTAGAATTAAAAGACCGTTTGGTAGGTGTTCAAAGAGTTACTAAGGTAACTAAAGGGGGTAGAGCCTTCGGATTCTCTGCAATTGTTGTTGTCGGTGACGAGAACGGTGTTGTAGGGCACGGGTTAGGAAAATCTAAAGAGGTAGCTACTGCAATCTCTAAGGCAATCGAAGATGCTAAGAAAAACTTAGTACGTATCCCATTGAATCACGGAACCCTTCCTCATGAGCAAAAAGGTAAATTTGGTGGAGCTAGAGTATTCATCAAACCTGCATCACACGGTACAGGGGTTATCGCAGGGGGAGCTTTAAGACACGTATTAGAAGCGGTTGGAGTACACGACTGTCTTTCAAAGTCACAAGGGTCTTCTAACCCTCACAACGTAGTAAAAGCTACTTTTGACGCTTTATTGCGTTTAAGAGATGCGAAGACTGTTGCTGCTGAACGCGGTATATCTTTAGAAAAAGTATTTAAAGGATAAGCTATTATGGGAAAAATTAAAGTTACACAAGTAAAGAGCGCTATTAAAAAGCCTCAAAACCAAAAGCGTATTCTTGAATCATTAGGATTACGTAGAATAGGACAAGTAGTAGAACACAACGCTACTCCAGAGATCCTAGGTATGATAAATAAAGTTCAACATTTAGTTTCTTCACAAGAAGCTTAATTATAAACCAACAAAATGAATTTAAATAATTTAAAACCTGCCGAAGGTGCTGTCCACAAAGCTGGAAAAGTAGTAGGTAGAGGTCAAGGATCAGGAAAAGGCGGTACTGCCACTCGTGGGCATAAAGGTGCTAAGTCTAGATCTGGGTATTCTAAGAAAATTGGATTTGAAGGTGGTCAAATGCCTTTACAGAGACGTGTTCCAAAATTCGGTTTCAAGAACATTAATAGAAAAGAGTACACTGGAATCAATTTAGATCGTTTACAATTGTTGGTTGACAACGGTATTGTAAAAGATACTGTTGATTTAAATGTATTGATAGAAAATAGATTAGCAGGTAAGAACGATTTAGTTAAGATTTTAGGTGGTGGAGAACTCAAAGCTGCATTAAAAGTATCTGCTCATAAATTTACTGCATCTGCTAAAGCTGCAATTGAAGCAGCAGGTGGAGAAGCACTAAGTTTATAATCTATTATTATGAAGAAATTTATAGAGATCATATCGAACATTTGGAAGATTGAGGAATTAAGAGGAAGAATCTTAATCACCTTAGGTCTTTTGTTAGTATACCGTTTTGGAGCACAAATCGTACTTCCAGGAATTGATACGACACAATTGGCTCAATTGTCTTCTAATACCGATCAAGGTATATTAGGAATTCTTAACGCCTTTACAGGAGGTGCATTTGCAAATGCTTCTGTATTTGCATTGGGAATTATGCCTTATATCTCTGCTTCTATTGTTGTGCAATTGATGGGAATTGCAATTCCTTATTTGCAAAAACTACAAAAAGAAGGAGAGAGCGGTAGAAAAACGATCAATCAAATTACACGTTGGTTAACAATTGGGATTTGTGTGGTTCAAGCACCAGCATATCTTTATTCTCTTGGAGCTTTAGGAGTTCCAGATACAGCCTTCGTATTAGGTAAAGGACTCGACTTTATGATTCCTTCTGTAATTATCTTAGTAACTGGTACTGTATTTGCAATGTGGTTAGGTGAAAAGATTACTGATAAAGGAATCGGAAACGGTATCTCTTTATTGATTATGGTGGGTATTATCGCTCGTATGCCTCAGTCTTTTGTTCAAGAGTTTATCTCTAGAACAACTACTGGTAATGGTGGAGTGATGTTTGTCCTTATCGAGCTCATTCTTTGGTTTGTAGTAATTTTAGCTTCTGTATTATTGGTTATGGCAACTCGTCAAATTCCAGTACAATACGCTAGAAGAACTGCTTCTGGAGGAATAGATAAAAATGCTATGGGATCTAGACAATACATTCCTTTAAAACTCAACGCTTCTGGGGTAATGCCAATTATCTTCGCACAAGCATTGATGTTTTTACCAGGATTGTTAGGAAGATCTTTTAACGAAACTGCAGTAGGACAATGGATGGAAGTTCAGTTCCAAGATATCTTTGGATTGGCTTACAATATCTTATTTGCATTCTTAATCATCGTATTTACGTATTTCTATACAGCAATTACTGTACCTACGAATAAGATGTCAGATGACCTAAAACGCAGTGGAGGTTTTGTTCCAGGTGTGAAGCCAGGAAAAGAAACAGGTGACTTTTTAGATAAGATTATGTCTTTAATTACGTTACCTGGATCAATTTTCTTAGCTTTGTTGGCTGTTTTACCAGCGATTGTCGTTAAAGTATTAGACGTACAATCTGGTTGGGCATTGTTTTACGGTGGTACTTCACTTCTCATTATGGTGGGTGTTGCTATCGATACGGTACAGCAAGTGAATGCCTATTTGTTAAACCGTCATTACGATGGCTTAATGAAATCAGGTAAAAACAGAAAAGTTTCATAAGTATGGCTAAGCAAGCTGCAATAGAACAAGATGGAAGCATTATCGAAGCATTGTCTAACGCAATGTTTCGAGTAGAATTGGAAAATGGGCATGTAGTTACCGCTCATATTTCTGGAAAAATGCGTATGCACTATATCAAGTTATTACCTGGAGATAAGGTAAAGCTTGAGATGAGTCCATACGATTTAAGTAAAGCGAGAATTACATATAGATATTAAGAAACTATTAGGATGAAAGTAAGAGCATCAATTAAGAAAAGAAGTGCCGAGTGCAAGATAGTACGTCGTAAAGGAAGATTGTACGTAATTAACAAAAAGAATCCTAGATTTAAACAAAGACAAGGGTAATTATGGCAAGAATTGCAGGGGTAGATCTACCCAAACACAAAAGAGGCGTTATCGCGCTAACCTATATCTTCGGAGTAGGAAAAAGTAGAGCTAAGGATATTTTAGCAGAAGCTAAGGTAAGTGAAGACACAAAGGTGTCTGACTGGGCTGATGAAGACATTGCAGGTATTAGAGCTGCGATTGGTAATTACACCATCGAAGGTGAATTGCGTTCTCAAACTCAAATGAACATCAAACGTTTGATGGACATAGGTTGTTACAGAGGAATTCGTCACAGAGCAGGGTTGCCTTTAAGAGGACAACGCACTAAGAACAACTCTAGAACCAGAAAAGGTAAGAGAAAGACAGTTGCAAACAAGAAAAAAGCATCATAATAATTAAGTAGTATAATGGCAAAGACAAATACAAAATCAGCTAAAAAACGCAATGTGATCATTGAGTCTGTAGGTGAAGCTCATATTACTGCTTCATTTAACAACATCATTGTTTCATTAACAAACAAAAAAGGTGATGTGATCGCTTGGTCTTCAGCAGGTAAAATGGGCTTTAGAGGTTCTAAAAAGAACACTCCATACGCAGCTCAGTTAGCTTCAGAAGATTGTGCTAAAGTTGCTCACGAAGCAGGTTTACGCAAGGTAAAAGTATTCGTTAAGGGACCTGGAAACGGTAGAGAATCTGCAATCAGATCATTACACAATTCAGGAATTGAAGTAACTGAGATCATCGATGTTACTCCATTACCACACAACGGATGTAGACCACCAAAAAGAAGAAGAGTTTAATTAAGCCGCAAGGCATTATAATTCACAGAAGCTGTAGTTACGATTATCGAAGGATAAGCCTTAATTCATAATCACAGTTTCAAAATTTTAGAAAATGGCAAGATATTTAGGACCAAAATCAAAAATCGCTCGTAGATTCGGAGAAGCGATATTTGGAGACGACAAATCTTTAGAAAAAAGAAATTACGCTCCAGGACAACACGGACAATCAAGACGCCGTGGAAAACAATCAGAATACGCTGTACAGCTTATGGAAAAGCAAAAAGCAAAGTACACTTACGGTATTCTAGAAAAACAATTCAGAAATTTATTTGACAAAGCAAACCGTTCAAAAGGGGTAACAGGTGAGGTATTACTTCAACTTTGTGAGTCTCGTTTGGACAATGTTGTTTACCGTTTAGGTGTATCTAGATCTAGATCTGGTGCTAGACAATTAGTTTCTCACCGTCACATTACTGTGAATGGAGAGATTGTTAATATTCCTTCTTACCAATTGAAGGCAGGTGATGTTGTAGGAGTAAGAGAAAAGTCAAAGTCGCTTCAAGCGATTAAAGATGCTATCGATTCTAATAGCTCTGTTTACGAATGGATGACTTGGAATGGAGCGACAATGGAAGGTACTTTTGTAGCTGTTCCTGAGCGTCTTCAAATTCCAGAAAACATCAAAGAACAATTAATCGTCGAGTTATACTCTAAATAATCAACACAAGATCCTATTATGGCATTATTTAATTTTCAAAAGCCCGATAAGGTTATCATGATTAATTCAACAGATTTTGAAGGGAAATTCGAATTTCGTCCTTTGGAACCTGGATATGGATTAACCGTTGGTAATGCTCTTAGAAGAGTGATGCTTTCTGCATTAGAAGGTTTCGCTATTTCATCGGTACGCATAGATAAAGTTGAACACGAGTTTTCTGTAATACCTGGTGTTGTAGAAGATGTTACAGAAATCATCTTAAACTTAAAACAAGTACGTTTTAAAAGACAGATTGACGATGTAGAAAACGAAACAGTACAAGTTTCTGTTAGTGGTAAGAATCAACTTACTGCAGGTGATATTCAAAAACACATCTCAGGTTTTCAAGTATTGAACCCTGATTTAGTGATTTGTAATATGGAATCTGATGTTAACTTCACAATGGATCTTTATATTGAAAAAGGTCGTGGATACGTTCCAGCTGAAGAAAACAAAAAATCAGGTGCTCCAATTGGAACAATTGCTATCGATTCGATCTTTACTCCAATTAAAAACGTTAAGTACTCAATTGAGAACTTCCGTGTAGAGCAAAAGACAGATTACGAAAAGTTAGTTTTTGAAATCATCTCTGATGGTTCAATTCATCCAAAAGATGCATTGACAGAAGCTGCTAAAGTTTTGATTCACCACTTTATGTTGTTCTCAGATGAGCGTATCACCCTAGAGGCTGATGAAATTGCTCAAACTGAGACTTATGACGAAGAATCATTGCATATGCGTCAGTTATTGAAAACTAAGTTAGTTGATATGGATCTTTCAGTTAGAGCATTAAACTGCTTAAAAGCTGCTGAAGTAGACACCTTAGGTGACTTAGTATCATTCAACAAAAACGACTTGATGAAGTTTAGAAACTTTGGTAAAAAATCATTAACTGAATTAGAAGAGTTAGTGATCAACAAAGGTTTGAGTTTCGGAATGGACTTGTCAAAATATAAATTAGATAGAGATTAATCAATCCAAAGCATCGCTTTGTGATAAAGAAATAGAACAATGAGACACGGTAAAAAAGTTAATCATTTAGGAAGAAAGAAAGCGCATAGAACTGCTATGCTTGCTAATATGGCATGTTCGTTAATTGAGCACAAACGCATCAATACAACTGTAGCTAAAGCTAAAGCATTGAAAGTTTTTGTTGAACCGATCATTACTAAAGCAAAAGCTGAAAACAATCAGACTACTGAAAAGGGAACTCACAACAGACGTGTTGCTTTCTCAAGATTGAGAGACAAGAACGCAGTTACAGAGTTGTTTTCTACAGTATCTGAAAAAGTAGCAGATCGTCAAGGAGGTTACACTCGTATCATTAAATTAGGAAACCGTTTAGGGGATAATGCTGATATGGCGATGATCGAGCTTGTAGACTTCAACGAGATTTATAACGCAGACAAGCCTAAGGCTAAGAAAACGCGTAGAAAGAAGAAATCATCAGCTCCTGCAGCTCCTGAAGTTGTAGCAGAAGAAACTACTGAAGCTCCAGTAGAAACTGTTGCTGAAGCACCTGCTGAAGCAGCTGAAGATGTAAAAGAAGATGAAGCAAATGACAAACAATAATGTTAATTTGTTTTTAAAATAGAATTAAGGATAAGTCTTTTGCTTATCCTTTTTTTTTGTTTTTTTGTGAAATGTAACAATTGATTTATGAAATACACAACTAGAAAACCAGCATTGATCTTACTCGCAGATGGAACTATTTTTCACGGTAAAGCCGTAGGAGGAAAAGAGGGAACTTCTTTTGGAGAAGTTTGTTTTAATACCGGAATGACCGGGTATCAGGAAATTTTCACCGATCCATCGTATTTTGGTCAACTTATGGTGACTACCAATGCTCATATCGGAAATTACGGAGCAACTGAGGTCGATACCGAATCAGATAGTGTTAAGATAGCTGGTTTGATATGTAAGAATTTTTCTTACACCTATTCAAGAGATTTAGCTCAGGAATCACTCGAAGAGTTTATCAGTAAGAGCAATTTATTTGCGATTTCTGATGTGGATACCAGAGCACTTGTAAGTTATATCCGCGATAATGGTGCGATGAATGCAGTGATTACTACTGATGTTGATAATTTAGACGCTATTGCTAAAGAATTAGCTGCTTTTCCTTCGATGAAAGGATTAGAACTCGCTTCAAAAGTTTCAACGAAAGAACCGTATTTTTATGGAGAAGAAGACGCTCCAATTAAGATTGCTGCTTTAGATATTGGAATTAAGAAAAACATTCTGAGAAACTTTGCAAAACGTGGAGCTTACGTAAAAGTATTTCCATACAATACACCCTTTTCTGAATTAGAAGCGTTTAATGCAAATGCTTACTTCATTTCAAATGGTCCTGGAGATCCAGAACCATTATCTGAATCTATTGAATGTGCGAAGGGAATGATCAACAGTGGAAAACCAACCTTTGGAATTTGTTTAGGACACCAGGTGATTGCTTTAGCAAATGGAATTTCGACTTATAAAATGCACAATGGTCATAGAGGTATCAATCATCCGGTTAAAAACTTAAAAACAGGTAAAGGTGAAATTACTTCTCAAAACCACGGTTTTGCGGTTAACAGAGAAGAATTAGAAGCGAACCCTAATTTGGAACTCACTCATGTACATCTCAACGATAATACGGTGATGGGAATTAAAATGAAAGGCAAAGATGTGTTTTCGGTTCAGTATCATCCTGAAGCTAGTCCTGGTCCCAATGATGCTAATTATTTATTCGACGATTTCTTTGAATTGATGAATTAGTATTTCTCAGTCAATTCTGTTTTTATTGCTAATTATACAATACAAACTCAGTTGATTGTCAAAATTTTAAAAAGTAATTGAATAGGACATATGTCATAATAGGAAAGCGTTTGCTTTCATATATTTGCAAAAATTAATTTATAAACAAAGCATTATGAGTATAATCGTAAGTGTACACGCAAGACAAATTTTAGATTCTAGAGGGAATCCAACAGTTGAAGTAGATGTAATTACTGAAAACGGTTCATTAGGACGTGCAGCAGTTCCTTCTGGAGCTTCTACTGGTGAGCACGAAGCACACGAACTTAGAGATGGTGGAAACACCTATATGGGTAAAGGAGTTCTCAAAGCAGTTGAGAATGTAAATACCGTGATCGCTGAAGAGCTTTTAGGAATGTCTGTTTTTGAACAAAACGCCATCGATCAAGCGATGATTGAATTAGATGGTACTCCAAATAAAGCAAAATTAGGTGCTAATGCGATCCTAGGAGTTTCTCTTGCAGTTGCAAAAGCAGCAGCAGAAGAATTAGGAATGCCATTATACCGTTATGTTGGTGGTGTAAGTGCTAACACACTTCCAGTTCCAATGATGAATATTATCAATGGTGGATCTCACTCTGATGCTCCAATTGCATTCCAAGAATTTATGGTGATGCCTGTAAAAGCTGAATCTTTTACTCATGCAATGCAAATGGGTACTGAAATTTTTCACCACTTAAAGAAAGTGTTACACGACAGAAATCTTTCTACTGCAGTAGGAGATGAAGGAGGTTTTGCACCGACATTAGACGGTACTGAAGATGCTATTGAAACGATCGAAAAAGCTGTTACGAATGCTGGATACAAATTTGGAGACGAAGTAATGATCGCATTAGATTGTGCTTCTGCTGAATTCTATGTAGATGGTAAATACGACTATACTAAATTCGAAGGAGATAAAGGAGCAGTTCGAACTTCTGAAGAACAAGCTGAGTATTTAGCTGAATTATGTGCTAAATACCCAATCATCTCAATCGAAGACGGTATGGATGAAAACGACTGGGATGGATGGAAATCACTTACTGAAAAAGTAGGAGATAAAGTTCAATTGGTAGGAGATGATTTATACGTTACTAATGTGGAGCGTTTATCAAGAGGTATCGAAAATGGAATTGCAAACTCTATTTTGATCAAAGTAAATCAAATCGGTTCGTTAACAGAAACCATTGCAGCTGTTAATATGGCTAAAAACGCTGGATATACTTCTGTAATGTCTCACCGTTCTGGAGAAACAGAAGACAATACAATTGCTGATTTAGCGGTTGCTTTAAATTGTGGTCAAATCAAAACAGGTTCTGCTTCTCGTTCTGACCGAATGGCTAAATACAACCAATTATTACGCATTGAAGAAGAATTAGGTTCAACAGCTTATTTTCCACAATTAAATGCATTTAAAGTAAAGCAATAATCGCTTTGCAATATTGAATATCAAAGGCGCTTTTCACAAAGGCGCCTTTTTTTTGTGATATTTATCATAATAATCTGTTAATCCCCTTTTTTACGCATCATATGGATTGTTTTAGTGCAGTCTTTTTATTAATTTTGAAAACCTTTTAAAATCTACACAATCTCAATGAAAAATAAAGCCACATTAGAATATCAAGGAAAAAAATATGAGTTTCCTGTAATTGAAGGAAGTGAAAATGAATTAGCTATAGATATTAAGACCCTTAGAGCGCAATCAGGAATGATTACAATCGATCCGGGTTATAAAAATACAGGTTCTTGTGAGAGTGGAATTACGTTCTTAGATGGTGAAAAAGGCATCTTGAGATACAGAGGGTATTCGATTGAAGAATTGGCTGAAAAAGCATCCTTTTTGGAAGTCGCTTATTTGTTGATTTTTGGGGAACTTCCTACAAAGAGAGAGTTGGAAAAATTCCATACGGATATCGTCAATGAATCCATGGTAGATGAGGACATGAAAAAGATCTTGGATGGTTTTCCTAAATCAGCTCATCCAATGGGTGTTTTGTCTTCTTTGACTTCAGCATTGATCGCTTACAATCCAAAATTTGTGAACGTTAGTTCTGAAGAAGAAATGTACGGTGCAATTGTAAGAATTGTCGCTAAGTTTCCAGTGTTGGTTTCTTGGACTTATAGAAAACAAAAAGGTCTTCCATTAGACTACGGAGATGATTCTCTAGAATATGTGGAGAACTTTATCAAAATGATGTTTAAAAAACCTAATCACGATTATCAACGCAATGATACTGTGATTAAGGCGATGAATAAATTATTAATCCTTCACGCAGATCACGAACAAAACTGTTCAACTTCGACGGTTAGAATCGTTGGTTCTTCTCACGCAGGGTTATTTGCCTCATTATCTGCTGGTATATCAGCCCTTTGGGGACCACTTCACGGTGGTGCAAACCAAGCCGTACTCGAAATGCTTCAAGCAATTCAAGAAGATGGAGGTGATACGAAGAAATATATGGCCAAGGCCAAAGATAAAAACGATCCATTTAGATTGATGGGATTCGGACACCGCGTTTACAAAAACTTTGATCCACGTGCCCGTATCATTAAAAAAGCTGCAGATGATGTATTGGATGCACTTGGAATTGATGATCCTATCTTAAACATAGCTAAAGGATTAGAGCAAGAGGCTCTAGAGGATCCGTATTTCGTGGATCGCAAGCTATATCCAAATGTGGATTTCTATTCTGGAATTATTTACAGAGCACTTGGAATTCCTACAGAAATGTTTACTGTGATGTTTGCACTTGGTAGACTTCCAGGTTGGATTGCACAATGGAGAGAGATGCGACTCAACAATGAGCCAATTGGTCGTCCTCGTCAAGTCTATGTGGGAGCAACCACTCGAGAGTTTGTCTCGATTCAAGATCGATAATATCCAAGCCCTTTTCTAAAAAGGGCTTTTTTTATAAAAAAATTAAGCATCTTTGTAGGATATATAACAATATCCATATGCTAGATCTTAAGATTCTCAATGAAACATCGATGCTAAAAGCAGTTGTATTAGGAACTGCTGTAAGCAATGGTCCTGTTCCAAAAGCAGCGGATGCCTATGATCCAAATTCATTGATGCATATTAAGGCAGGTACCTATCCGCTTGAATCCGATATGGTTTCTGAAATGGAGACATTTTCAGAAGTTTTAAAGAAGTATGGAGTTGAGGTTTTTCGTCCTGAAATCATAAAAGATTGCAATCAAATTTTTAGTCGGGATATCGCCTTTGTAATTGAGGACTATATTTTTAGATCCAATATTTTACCACATAGAGAAGAAGAATTCGAAGCTATTTTACACGTATTAGATCAAATCAATCCTCATAAAATTATCAGCCCTCCAGAAGAAGTTCACATTGAAGGTGGTGATGTGATGCCTTGGTTTGATTATATATTTGTAGGAGTGTATACCGGAGATGATTATGCGGATTATATCACTGCTCGTACCAATAAAGAAGGCGTAGCTTTCTTGCAATCGTTCTTTCCTGAAAAGAAGGTCAAATCCTTCGAATTGAAAAAATCAAATACCAATCCTACAGAAAACGCACTCCATTTGGATTGTTGTTTTCAGCCTATCGGGACTAAATACGCCTTAGCACATCCAGAAGGATTCTTAAATCCAGAAGAATATCAATGGATATTGGATTATTTTGGTAAGGAAAACGTGTTTGAAATCACTAAAGAGGAATTAGTGATGATGGGCTGCAATGTGTTTTCAATAGCTCCGACTGTAGTGGTGTCTGAAAAGCGACTTACTAGGGTCAATCAATGGATGCGATCCAAAGGGTTTACCGTTGAAGAAATTGCCTATGCTGAAATAGCTAAACAAGGAGGGATGCTACGTTGTAGCACGCTACCATTAATTAGAAACTGATGAAACAGACCACTAATACACTTTTAATGATTCGTCCGGTTCACTTTAGAGCCAATGAAGACACTGCGGGAGATAATTACTTTCAAAAGAATTTAGACCTGCCTCAAAAAGAATTACTCAAAAGAGCTCAAGATGAGTTTGACAACTTTGTAAGCCAATTGAGATCAGTTGGAGTTCAAGTTATAGTAACAGATGCTCAAAGTGAAGTAGATGTGCCCGATGCTCATTTTCCAAACAATTGGATTTCTTTTCACGAGAGTGGTATGGTAGGGATATACCCCATGTTAGCTCCTTCAAGACGTTTAGAGCGCAATGAAGAGGTTTTATCCTTGTTGGAGGATAAAGGCTTTACAATCACTGAAATTATTGATTATACGGCTGCTGAAGAAGAAGAGCTCTTTTTAGAGGGTACTGGGTCCATGATTTTGGATCGAGAAAACAGAAAAGCATATGCTGCAATTTCTCAGCGTACCGATGAAGATTTGTTTGTGGAATTCTGTGAGGATTTTGAATATACCCCTATAGTATTTACAGCAAATCAAGAAATTGAAGGTAAACTGATGCCAATTTATCACACCAATGTCATGATGTGTGTAGGTAGTAAGTTAGCAGTTGTTTGTTCGGCTTCCATTACCGATAAAAAAGAGCGCAAAAACGTCATGAAGCAGTTGAAATCGGATGCTAAGGAACTCATCGATATCAGTATAGCTCAAATGAATCAGTTTGCTGGTAATATGTTAGAGGTTCGAGGTATGGGAGATCAGCCTTATCTGGTTATGAGCACATCGGCTTTTAATTCACTTAGAGGGGATCAAATTAGTGCTATTGAAAAGCACTGTAGAATTCTTCACGCTGATTTAGAAACAATTGAAATTTGTGGAGGTGGTTCTGCTCGTTGTATGATGGCAGAAGTATTTTTACCTAAATCTTGATATAAGGACACAGTTATCGAGTCATTTAGTATATTTGCACTCCATAAAAATACTTCATGAATATTCAGGATCACATCTCGCTAAAGGCAAATGAGCTTTTAAAAAAAGAGTTCGATACAACTTTTGAATCTTTTGATTTTCAGCCTACACGTAAAGATTTTGATGGAGATATCACCCTAGTGGTGTTCTCTCTCCTTAAAAAAATTAAGGGAAATCCAGTAGCTATTGGGACTGCAATAGGGGAGTTTCTCAAAGAACAGCTAGATGAAATTACAGATTACAATGTTGTAAAGGGGTTTTTAAACCTTTCTTTATCAGATGCTTATATACTCGATCAATTCTACAATTTAGATTCTAAAAAAGGAATCAAAGCAAAGGGAGGTAGATTGGTTGAATACTCATCGCCAAACACCAATAAACCACTTCACTTAGGTCATATTCGAAACAACCTCTTGGGGTATTCTGTGGCTAAGATATTAGAAGCGGCGGGGCACAAGGTGTACAAGACTCAAATCATCAACGATCGAGGTATTCATATTTGTAAGAGTATGTTAGCCTGGAAGCGTTTTGGAGAAGGACAAACTCCTGAGTCAACAGGACTTAAAGGAGATAAACTCGTAGGTAATTTTTACGTGGCTTTTGACAAGGCCTACAAAGAAGAAATAGCAGCATTAATTGCATCGGGAACTGATAAAGAAACTGCTGAAAAAACAGCTCCTATTCTTTTAGAAGCTCAAGAAATGCTTCGCAAATGGGAGGCAGGAGATCAGGAAGTGGTTGATCTTTGGAAAACCATGAACGGATGGGTTTACAAAGGATTTGAGGTGACTTACAAGAACCTCGGAGTAGATTTTGATTCCTATTATTATGAGAGCGATACCTATCTCTTAGGAAAAGATATTGTTGTAGAAGGTCTTGAAAAAGGAGTCTTTTTCAAAAAGGAAGACGGAAGTGTGTGGATTGATCTTACTGAGGATGGATTGGATGAGAAAATCGTTCTAAGAGCTGATGGAACAGCTGTTTATATGACTCAGGATATCGGTACTGCAATTCAGCGTATCAAAGATCATCCTGATGTCAATGGAATGGTTTATACCGTTGGTAATGAGCAAGATTATCACTTTAAAGTATTGTTCTTAATTCTCAAGAAATTGGGATTTGATTGGGCGAATCAACTTTACCACCTCAGTTATGGCATGGTTGATCTTCCTTCTGGAAAAATGAAATCCAGAGAGGGGACTGTAGTTGATGCAGACGATCTAATTGTAGAGATGAGTGATACGGCTGAGAAATTATCTGAAGAACTCGGCAAATTAGAAGGTTTTAGTGAAGATCAAAAGAAAGAGCTATACAAAATAATAGGACTTGGAGCCTTAAAATACTTTATTCTCAAAGTAGATCCTAAAAAGAGAATCTTATTTGACCCTGCTGAATCTGTAGATTTTCAGGGAAATACGGGGCCTTTTATACAATATACTCACGCTAGAATTCAATCAATTCTCAGAAAGGTTGATTTTGATATTAACGCCAATGCTGATTTGAGCTCTTATTCACTTCATCAAAAAGAGCGTGATCTCATTGCGATATTAGAAGATTATCCATCGGTATTAGAGGCTGCTGCGTCACAGTATTCACCAGCTCTAATCGCAAATTATACCTATGATTTAGTAAAAACGTTTAATTCGTTTTACCAAAATGTATCCATTTTAGGGGAGTCAAATCAACAAGTAAAAAGCTTTAGAGTTCAACTTTCTAAAAAAGTTGCAGCGTATATTAAAGAATCATTTGCGCTACTTGGAATCGAGGTTCCAGATCGTATGTAGTACAGTATATTCTATTGCTAAATAATAAAGGCCGCATAGCGGCCTTTATCTTTATTAAAACATTTGTTATTTGTTTTTGATTCCAATTGGAATGTGAAAGTTAGGAATGAACTTAACTATTTTCTCTACCACGGTGTATAGGAATCGATAGATTGCAATATTCACATACATAATGGCTAATCCAATGATGACATTAAAGAACGAATACGCGATAATGACTAGTTCGAAGAATGAATAACCATTGTTAGTTCCAAGCTGAGAATTGAGACTTAAATCGTAAAAAGAATTGATGAAACTACTCAAAAAGTAAAGATCAAGACTTTCTAAAATACCCGATAAGGCACTAATTGGAATGGTGTAAATAGGGTTGAGCATATCCATTAAACTTGTTCCATTTGCTGTGAGTAGGTCTGCGTCAAACACAAAAGCAAATACAGTGTTTAAGGCTCCAAATAATGCTGATAAGGCAATGATTTCTCCCATGATTCTAATATTGGTCAGCACAAAGTCTTTAAAAACAAACTCTACCATAGATTTGTGTTCCGTGTGAAAACTGTCTCCGTGGGTTCGAATTACTTGTGCCATTGGAAATGCAGCATAGGCAAAGAGCACAAAAGAGAGAACAGACCCAATTTTTGCTAACATTCCAGCTGAGCTATCACTAAAATAATCGATAGCATTTGTGATGACGGTGTATTCCATTAAAATAAAGAATACTAATGCCGCTAATTGATAAAAATACTTCACATAGCAACGTATACCGTCTTTTGAATTGAAATTGCTTAATCCAGTGTTGAGTTTGCCTTGCATGATCTTTTGATTGACCATTGAAGGGAAATCTAAAACTTGTTTTAAATAATCGTTCATTGTTGATTTGGTTTAGTTAGTCTACTCGTTGGCTTTTCGAAACCGCCCTGTGATTAAAGTGATTGATCAGCTTCACTTTTATACTAACATAACTTAAGGTGGTTTATTATAGATACAATAGGTTAATTATCAACACTTTAAGTTTAAAAATGTTAATAAAGATTTTGTGGTGCATATTTTACTAGGTTTTTAAAGCCCTAATTTTTATTAAAAAGGAATTCTTGAGCTATCATTAGGCCTTAAAAAATCCTTATATTTGCAGCCTTAGAATACCGTAAACTATGTTTGATAATTTAAGCGATAAGCTAGAAGGTGCCCTGCATAAACTCAAGGGCCGTGGACAGATTACAGAAATCAATATTGCAGAGACTCTCAAAGAGGTTCGCCGTGCTTTATTAGATGCTGATGTCAATTATAAAATCGCCAAAGAATTCACCAATTCAGTAAAGGAAAAAGCTCTTGGACAAAAAGTATTGACCAGCCTTCAGCCAGGTCAATTAATGGTTAAAATTGTCAAAGATGAGCTTACTGAGCTCATGGGAGGATCAACTGAGGAAATCGATCTCAGTGGGAAACCGACAGTTGTATTGATGTCTGGTTTACAAGGATCTGGTAAGACTACCTTTTCTGGAAAACTCGCTTTATATCTAAAATCCAAAAAGAATAAGAAACCTTTATTAGTTGGTTGTGATGTTTATCGTCCTGCTGCGATCGATCAGTTGCATGTCGTTGGGGAGCAGATTGGCGTGGATGTGTATTCTGACAAAGGAAATAGTGATCCTGTTTCTATTGCTAAGGCTGGTATTGCCAAGGCTAAGGAGAATGGAAACAATATTGTAATAGTCGATACTGCTGGACGTCTCGCTATCGACGAGCAAATGATGGAGGAAATTGCCAATATACACAAGGCAATCAACCCAAATGAAACACTATTTGTAGTGGATTCAATGACCGGTCAAGATGCTGTCAATACAGCCAAAGCATTTCACGATGTCTTAAATTTTGATGGGGTAGTGCTCACCAAACTCGATGGTGATACTAGAGGTGGAGCTGCGATATCGATTAAATCGGTTGTAAGCAAACCGATTAAGTTCATCGGTACTGGAGAAAAAATGGAAGCGATTGATGTTTTCCATCCAGATCGTATGGCCGATCGTATATTGGGAATGGGAGATGTGGTTTCTTTAGTAGAACGTGCCCAGGATCAATTTGACGAAGAACAAGCCCGTAAAATTCAAAAGAAAATTGCCAAGAATACCTTCGGTTTTGATGACTTCTTAGATCAAATTCAACAGATCAAAAAGATGGGGTCTATGAAAGATTTAATGGGAATGATTCCTGGAGTTGGAAAGGCGATGAAGGGATTAGATATTGATGATGATGCTTTCAAACACATTGAAGCGATGATTCATTCGATGACTCCAAAAGAACGTTCCAATCCATCGGTGATTGATATGAGTAGAAAAAAACGAATTGCTAAAGGATCAGGAAGATCACTTCAAGATGTCAATGGACTCTTAAAACAGTTCGGACAAATGAATAAGATGATGAAGATGATGCAAGGTGGTGGAGCTAAAAAAATGATGCAAATGATGGGCGGTATGCCTTCAGGATTTCCTGGTAAATCATAAATTTTATAGTATAAATTATGGAATTATTAGACGGTAAAAAGATATCAAACGACATAAAAGATGAAATCGCTGCTGAAGTTGCTGCAATGAAGCAAAGAGGAGAACGAGCTCCTCATTTAGCAGCTGTATTAGTGGGTAACGATGGTGCGTCTCTCACCTATGTAGGGGCTAAGGTACGCTCTTGTGAGCGTGTTGGATTTGATTCAACACTTGTTAAATACGACACTGATGTTACTGAAGCTGAATTACTTGCTAAAATTGATGAGCTCAATAATGATAATGCGATTGATGGATTTATCGTTCAGTTACCACTTCCAAAACACATAGACGAACAAAAGGTGATCATGGCCATTGATCCTTCTAAGGATGTGGATGGATTTCATCCGACCAACTTTGGTAAGATGGCCTTGGATATGGAAACCTTTTTGCCAGCAACTCCTTTTGGGGTGATGGAGCTCTTAGAACGTTACAATATTGAAACATCTGGAAAACACTGTGTAGTGATTGGAAGGTCTCATATCGTTGGAAGACCGATGAGCATCCTCATGGGAAGAAAAGGAAATCCAGGAGACGCAACAGTAACCTTAACACACTCTAGAACTCAAAATTTAGAAGCGATTTGTAAACAAGCTGATATAGTAATTTCTGCTCTAGGAGTTCCAAATTTTGTTAAAGCAGAAATGGTTAAAGAAGGAGCTGTAGTGGTTGATGTAGGTATTCACAGAATAGCTGATGATTCAGAAAAGGGTTATTACATCACTGGTGATGTTGATTTTGAAGCTGTGAGTAAAAAAGCTTCATATATCACCCCTGTTCCTGGTGGTGTTGGTGCAATGACTATTGCAATGCTTCTTAAAAATACGTTAATCGCAGGTCAAAACAGAAAATAATGAGCACACTTTCTCCCTTCCATTTAGCAATACCGGTTCACAATCTCGAAGAATGTAGAAGTTTTTACAGAGATGTATTAGGGTTGAAAGAGGGGCGATCAGATATACATTGGGTCGATTTTGACTTCTTTGGACATCAAGTAGTGATTCATTACAAACCAAAATCAGAAGGTGATTTACACACCAATCCTGTCGATGGTAAAGACGTTCCTGTTCCACATTTTGGAGTGGTACTTCCATGGGATGAATTTGAACCTTTTGCAGATCGATTAAAGCGAGCTTCTATCGACTTTGTAATTGAACCTTATATTCGTTTTAAAGGTGAAGTGGGGGAACAAGCGACAATGTTCTTTTTAGATCCATCAGGGAATGCCTTGGAATTTAAGGCATTTAAGGATTTAGGACAACTCTTTGCTAAGTAGTGATAAATTCACTAATCATTTGATTGATTTCTGCACTTTTTAAGGAGTGGCCTAAGCCTTGAGTTAAATGTAGGCTACTACCTTTCCAATGTTTGTGAATTAGTTTTGCATCACTCACTGGAATCACTTTGTCTCTAATGTCGTGTACAATCAATCCCTGAACCTTAAATTGATCTGCCCAATTTGCAACAGTGAATTCAGTTGTTTTAAAATTAAATTCTCGTTGAAAAAAAGATTCCATCCCATTTTGAAGACGACTGTTAAGACCTAACAACTGATAGTAATTGTTCATGATTCCTTCCAATTGAGCTGGAGCTCCAAGACAAACGAGTTTTTCAATACTAGAGATTGGGTTCAAATGTTGGTTAAACAACAGCATCATACCCCCCATAGAGTGACCAATGGCAACACTTGGATTGAATTTTTCAATCATCGCCTTACCAATTTTTTGATAAAGAGGTACATAGAGAATATTACCTCCTGAATTTCCATGAGCAGGAGCATCACAAGCGATAATATTGTAGCCTTCCTCTTGTAGTTTGGCGATTAATTCTTTCCAACGAAATGCATTGCTTTCCCATCCGTGAAACAAGAGAATCGTTTCTTTATAACCTGGCCAATGATAGGTTTGAATAGCGAGTTTATCGACAATTAAAACCTGTGCTTTAGCCTCTTCTAAAAAGGCTCTTTGGTTTTCTCTAACTCTTCCTTTTCGAGGGCTTACAAAGAGCTTAAAGGCTTTATTAGCAGCTCTCTCCTTTGAGAAATAGGAAAGGCTATTGAAATAACTTCTAAAAAATCCAATCAGTAATTTTTTCTTGACTTTAGACATTACCACTGTATCATAATATTGGATATGGTAGCATTGTCAGGAATTTGAAGTGCTTCAATAATTGCAGCTCTATCGTATTTTAAGACATCAGGTAGTTCATTTCTATCGACACTGTAAAAGATTGATGATCCTTTGATGGTAATAGATACGGAGTTAAGAGCAGGAAGAATTTTGTCGATTGTACCTGTAGATTTTAAATCTTTAAAACTGCTTCCAATACGAATATTTTTATCTGTCTTATATCGAGAATCATAGATTCGTATCGATCCAACTGTTTGAGAACTATCACCCTTGGGTTGTAATCTGAGAAGTCTAGATCCTTTTTTGTCGTAAATCAATAAACTAGATGTTAATGACCCATTTTTCAACCCAATCGAGTCATTAGTGACAATCGAATCTTTGGAGTATATCGTTTCCAATTCACTAATTTTTGTCGTTTTTGAAAGTTTTCCAACAAATGACTCATTAATAGTGAATTCAGAGGGAGTCGTCTCACAAGCACTTAGTCCAATAAGAGCTAAAATCAAAGTGATTAAAACATATTTTTTCATTTGATAAAAGTACTAAAAAAGTTGATGAATTGATCTAAAAATGATTTGAGTAGCATTCTTTTAACTCTGCTGAAATAGCGTATCTTTGCTCCATGTCAGAGAAAAAGCAACAAATCGATGTCAGTACTGGTAAAGCCTTACCACTTATGGAGGCTTTTTATACCATTCAGGGAGAAGGTTATCACAAGGGTGCAGCGGCTTATTTTATACGTGTCGGAGGATGCGATGTCGGATGTCATTGGTGTGATGTTAAAGAGAGCTGGGATGCCGATAAACACCCAGCAACTTCGATTGATGCTATTGTCGAATTAGCATCCAACTACCAAACGATTGTCGTTACTGGAGGTGAACCTTTGATGTGGCCAATGCAACCTTTAACTTCAGCTTTAAAAGAGAAGGGGATGCAAACACATATTGAAACCTCTGGCTCGTATCCCTTATCGGGGCATTGGGATTGGATTTGTCTCTCTCCAAAAAAGACTGCTTTACCACTTGAGGGAATCTATAAAGAAGCAGATGAGCTTAAGATTATCGTTTACAATAAGCACGATTTGCAATTTGCAGTTGAGCAAGCTGAAAAAGTATCTGATGACTGTAAATTATTCTTACAACCCGAGTGGAGTGTTAGGGATAAGGTAATACCACTAATTGTTGACTTTATAATGGAACACCCACAGTGGAAGGTGTCCTTGCAAACTCATAAGTATATGAATATTCCCTAGTTATGGATGTATTAGGTACTGCACTTCTCGATCATTTTAAGGGACTAAACAAAGAGGATATCAAAACTTTTTCTGAACTAGGAGGATGGGATGAACTTCCCTTAGATTACCTTTTTAGGTCCTTTGATCAAATGCCAATTATCGAACAAAAAGCTCTTGAGCTATCAAGGGGCAGGATACTCGATATTGGATGTGGGGCTGGGTCTCACAGTTTGTATTTACAATCTGTTGAGAAAGAGGTGTTGGCATTGGACAATTCTAAAGGAGCTGTAGAGGTCTGTAAGCAAAGAGGTTTAGAAAATGTGATACTAGCGGATATCAATAGTTTTAACCCAGACCATACTTTTGATACACTTTTGTTGTTAATGAACGGGATTGGTCTTGCTGGAACGCTTAAATCACTTCCTGATTTTTTGCTAAAACTCAAAGAGTTGATAAAACCAGATGGTCAGATTTTACTCGATTCATCGGATGTTGTCTATATGTTTGACCAGGATGAGGATGGGGGATATTGGATCGATGCATCTAAAGGCTATTACGGAGAAACTCATTTTCAAATGCACTACAACAATATGATATCAGAATCATTTCCTTGGTTGTATATCGATTTTCAATCTCTAAAGGAGATCGCTGATCAGTGTGGTCTAAAAGCAGAGCTAATACAAGAGGGAGAACACTACGATTATCTATCACGATTAACTCTAGAATCCGACAGAGTTTAAATCTAAATCACTATTCTCAACCAAGAAGGCAAAATTGACTTCTACATCATCTTTAATCTTGATGAGTTTGAAAAGTTTTGAGGGGGGCTCTAAGGCAAATGCACTTAAATTAATAGTATTTCTTCCTTTGATATAGAAAGAGTTGTCTCCTACTTGAAAGCAATAGACAGGAATTGTATAATGCTTTGTGACTCCTGATAAGGAAATATCACATTCGATAGTGTTTACAAGTGGGTTCTTGATATCAGTTGTAGAAAACGATATCTTTAAATCAGGGTAATCATGATGATTGACCATTTCAAGGAAGTTGTTGTAAATAAGTTTCTTCTTGGTTTTAAAACTGGTAAATGGCACCTCTAAATTTAATTGATGCGATTGGTTTCTAGAAGTGTAATTAGTCGTATGGTCTATACTTGCCTTGAGTTCAAAAGAATTGATATTGGAATGACCTTCGATCTCAATATAGGATTCTGTCGACTGCGTATTTCCTTCTATTTGCCCATAGGTCAACAGTGGAAGAAGTAGAGTCCATATGATATTTTGGATCGATTTCATTGATTTAAAGATAGTTGAAAAAACAAACTGCACTATTGGAATTTTATAGTGCAGTTTGCTTAACATATTAACTTGTTTATTTAACTAAACTCAGATTAGAAAGTAATTGCAGTTTCTAAAACTACACCGTTGAATTTTCCTCCTTCAAGAGCAGTACCGTCATAAGCAGCTCCAGAGTATTTTTGAGTTACTAAATCTAATTTAGCAAGTACGTTAGGAGTGATATACCAACCAGTTGACAAGTTGAAACGGTTCACTACTTCTTCAGCAGATGCAGCAGTTTTATTTCCTTTAACTTGATTTAAACGAGTTGCTAAGTATAATTTTTTGTCAGTTCCAAAACGGTAAACTAAATCAGCTCCTGTTTGAGTGTATTTACCATCATTATCACTTTTGTCTTTGTCGATTTCATAAAGTCCGTAGAACTCTAAGTCTCCTACTTTTACAAATGGTGCAATTTGAGTTGCAGTGTGTTGTTTGTAACCTGGGCTTAATCTACCAGATCTGAAGTTGTCAGATGCACCATCTTCTACCATTACCCAGTAGTAACGAGCTCCTGCACGGTCTCCGCTAAAGAGGTATCCGCCATTAGATGTAGATGAACTAGTGAAAAGTGATCCAGTTAAACGAACTCTTACATCATCATTGATTTGTTTGTCAAATCCTAGTTTAGTGTAAAGAGATGCTCCGTAATCAGCTGTAGAACTAGTTTTAACTGATTGGTTCAATTTACCGTTTGTGATACCAAATACTCCAATAAATCCACTTTCAGCCATGATGTTCAATTCAGCAAAAGGCTCAGTTGTAAAAGCATCCATGATGTAGTTTCCAACAAATGGATTTGCAGTTGCATAACCGTTATCTGTTCTTCTAAACCAAGTATCTCCGTAGTTAGGCATGTCGTAACCAACTCTTAAATAAGCGATATCCATAAGTTCAGATAAGAATCCTTCACTGATAAAATCTAGGTTGTCCATTCTAAGGTGTCCACCCATTACCCATGCTTCATTGTGGTGACGTGAAGACATATAGTTTCTAAGATACATAGTCATACCATCTGCTAAATAAGCGCGGATGTCTAAGTTCGCTGTAGGTAAGTTGATGTCTTTTCCGATCATCTGTAAGCTACCTGATACATTTTCGTGTTTTAATCCTTGGAATTGTAGAGCAAATCCACCGCCTACTTCAACATTAACTCCGTCGAATTCTTTTAATTCAGATTTTGTAGTCTCGAATTGAGCAAATGCCAGACTGCTAAATAATAAAGTAAGGATACTTAATTTAATTGTTTTCATGATTGAGATTTTTTGCGTGAATAATTAATGTTGTTTTTTACTTTTTTTAAATGTTATTTAGATTTCAATTTGATTGCGTACTGTATAACTACTTCATTTCCAGTTTTAATTGTACCCATCAAGGCTGTTGGTGGATCCATTTTAAAATCGGTCATCAAAAGACTCTTTTCTCCATTGAGACTCAATAGACCATTTTCAATAGATCCACTGATTTTTAAATCAATGATCTTTCTAAAACCTGCCATATAGAGTTCTCCTTTTAAAACGTCGTCAAAACTTCCATTAGTGATTGTAACTGTTTTTGCTTCTTTTAAAGTGTATACAATCATTGGATAATCGTCCGATTTTAATGCGTTATATGTTTTTTTATCCATCATTTTTCCGTGTTCACTTTTTAAACTTTCAGCTTTAGCTTCAAAAGTGAGCCCGTTAAACACAACTTGATTTTCATTTACATCGATATCTGCATTACAATTCATTTCTTGGAGTTCAATTTCCCATGGATGGAGGCTAGATGTACCAGAAACAGTTAATTTACTTTGACCTACCTCTATTGAATAGGAAGCTGTAGAATTCGATATTGGGAGGGTAAATAAAAGGGTTGAAATGAGTGTTATAATCGCTTTCATAACTTTGTTTTTAAGTGAAAAATACTTTTAACTTGTATTTCTTATACGAAGGTATGTCGAAGAAATATGGAGATTTATGACTTCTGTCATGTGTTTTATTAAAAGTATTATTTTAACACATTTGATATATATAAAATACCAACAAGTCATTTATGTTGAATAAATGATAAACAAATAAGCTGTTCTAATTAGCAATATTAATTAAGAGTCCTATACTTGTTAAATGCAGATTTTAAAAGCGGAAGAAGTTTACTATTAGAAACCTTGTCTGGGTAGGTATCCAAACCGTATACAATTTCTTTTGAATCTAGCTCTTTATAGGTGTGAAACAGGTGATCCCAGAATCCAAAGATATTTCCGTAGTTGGAATCGGTATAGGGAATGCTTTGATGATGGTGTACCTTGTGCATATTTGGGGTTACTATCAACCAATGTAGCCAACGATCAATAGATTTAGGAATACTGATATTGGCGTGGTTAAATTGGGAAAGTACCACTGAAAGGGCTTGGTATAGCATAATGGTTCCAATAGGAGCTCCACTGATAATCACAGCTAAACAAGTGAATGCAAATCGCACAACACTCTCAAGAGGGTGATGTCTGTTAGCAGTAGTGGTGTCAACATGATGATCGGTATGGTGAACGATATGAAATCCCCAAAGGACTTTTACTTGGTGCTCTACAAAGTGTGCAAAATAAGCTGCGATTAAATCCAGAAGGATTACACCAATTAACACATTTAACCATAATTGATCTAATTGGAGCCAATTTAAAATTCCAAAATTGGTTGAACTCACCCAATCACTGCTCATTAATAGTAAAAATGCTAAGCTAAAATTGACTATAATGGTAGTCATGGTAAAAAAGATATTGATTCCTGCGTGTTTGACCTTGTGATATGAAAACTTAAAAAGGGGAATAACAGATTCTAGGATCCAAAAGAATGCGATTCCACAAATAAGAATCAATGATCTGTGAAGAGAAGGAATTGTCGAAAAATATTCAAATATCGCTTCCATGAGTTTCAATTTACAATTTTATTTCTTTCTTAAGAGCTTCCATCACTTCATAAGTAGCAGGACAAATCTCTGTATTCTTAAGAGTGATTTTTCGAATTTGATGAAATTTCTTTCGGTCTGTATGAGGAAATTCTCTACAGGCCTTGGGTCTAACTTCGTAAATAGAACAGTAATTGTCCGCTCCTAGAAATGGACACGGCATCGATTGAAAAACCAAATCATTGTCTTCATCGACTCTTAGGTATTGTTCAATAAAGCTTTGAGGCTTTAATTTAAGGTGCTTTGAGATTCGAACTACATCATTGTCGGTGACTAATGGGCCTGTAGTTTTACAGCAGTTAGCACATTGTAAACAATCGATTCGATCAAATACTTGATCGTGTATGGATTGCATGGTATAATCCAAGTTTTTTGGAGGTTTTTTGGCAAGCTTGTCGAGGTATTTTTTATTTTCTTTTGCCTTTTCAGCAGATAGCTGCTTGAGTTTGTCGAGTTGTTCTTTCATCAAGGATACAGCAGGTATTTTTTTCTGATAGATTTAAATATATTGATGTCCTTTTGCCAACTCATTCGAATTTGATCCTCTGTCAAGCCTTTTTCAATCTGCTGTTGTAAGAGTTCTGTGCCAGCGTGTCTTGTAAAACCTGAGGTGATAAAAAATGCATTCTTGTCAATTGAGTTTTCATAGGCTTCCATCAACCATTTTAAACTTACTTTGTTGGGGATTTCAACAGTACTTAAATCTCTTCCATAACATAGTTTTCCATCCTCTTTTGGATATTTTGAACCCTTATTAGGATGTGGTGTATAGCTAAAATCAAAATATGTATTATCTAAAAATGAGGCTCCAAATCTAGAGAATTGATAAGGTGTTCCTCTACCTGCATTGACATTGGTTCCCTCAAAGAGCCCAAGACTGGGATATAGTCCTATGGATTGATCATTTGGAAGGTTAGGAGATGGTTTAATGGGAATATGATAGCTGCTTTGGTGAGTATATCCTTCGAGTGGGATGATTCTCAGGTCTAAATCACTATCGACTCTCAACCACTTTTCTCCTTTTAACATATTGGCATACTCTCCAATAGTCATTCCGTAGACTAAGGGAATTTCATTTAATCCCAAAAAACTACTGTGTTTTTTTTCTAAGACAGGTCCGTCAATATAACTTCCATTAGGGTTGGGTCTGTCAAAAACAATTAAAGGAATATTGTTTTCAGCACAAGCTTCCATGACGAGCTGAAGCGTAGCGATATAGGTGTAGAATCGAACTCCAACATCTTGAATGTCGAAAACAACGAGATCGAGGTCTTCTAATTGTTCAGATGTGGGTTTTCTGTTTTTTCCGTATAGTGAAACGATAGGCAGTCCTGTTTTAGAATCTATTTCATCTTGAATCTTTTCTCCAGCATCAGCATCAGTTCTAAATCCGTGTTCTGGCGAAAAAATTGTTTTGATATTTACTCGATGAGCGAGTAGTGAATCAACCAAGTGGATGTAGGTATCGTCTTTGAAAATGACTGATGTAGCATTGACAACTAGTCCAATTTTCTTTTCTTTGAGAAGAGGAAGATAGCTTTGTGTCTTATTGGCTGCAACTAGAATTTCTTGTTGGGCATAAACTGAACCAATAAATGACATAAGCAAAGCTAAAACTAGATATAAAACCTTATTTTTGAGATAATTTAAAACTGTATTCATTGAATTTTCCCTTGTTTATTAGCCAGAGGTTAATCAAAGGCCATCCACATAAAAGTAGTATTTCTAGGCCGATTATAAAAATTGCTGTGAGTGCAATTGCAATTGGTATTGTGATGATGTTGATTGCTATCGGTACAGGTATCGGTTTAAAACAAAACATTAGAGACAAAGTAGCTGCTTTTAACGGTCATATTCAAGTACTAAATTTTGATCAAAACAATTCCAATGTCAGTCTAGTCCCATTAGACAAAAATCAAGAGTTCTATTTGGAATCACCTCCAATGAAAGGAGTCGTCCACCGTCAGGCCGTGATTTTGAAAGCAGGAGTCATCAGAACTTCTGAAACTTTTGAGGGAATTATTGCAAAAGGAGTTGGGAGTGATTTTAATTGGAAACTTTTCGACGATATTTTGGTTGAGGGAAGCATTCCAAATTACAAGGATGAATTAAACAATGAGGTCTTGATTTCAAAGACCTTAGCTAAGGCTTTAAAATTGAGTTTAGGAGATCAGTGCAACGCCTTTTTTTTAAAGGATGAATCTTCACAGTCCTTACCCAATCAGCGCAGATTTACAGTCAGTGGTATCTATGACAGTGGATTTGATGAATTTGACAAATCCTATATCATGTTAGATATCAGACATCTACAGCGAATTAATCGATGGAATGAAAACCAGGTCGGCCTTATTGAGGTTTTTATAGATGATTTTGACAGCTTGGATTCCTATGCAGATACTATCTACAAACAGAGTAGTTCTCAATTAGATGTTCGAACCGTTAAAGATCGTTACTTCACCATCTTTGAATGGATTGAACTATTTGATTTCAACATAGCGCTTATTATTGGAATCATGATTTTAGTAGGTGGGATTAATATTGTTACCGCCTTATTGGTTCTCGTGTTGGAAAAGACTAATACAATAGGGGTTTTAAAAGCCCTCGGTGCTTCGAATTGGACCATACGTAAGATTTTCATCTATCAGGCTATTTATCTGGTGATTCGAGGTCTGTTTTGGGGAAATGTGATTGGATTAAGTCTTTTGGGTGTTCAGTATTTTTTCAGATTAATTCAATTTCCAAATCCTAAAGAATATTTTATGAGCTATATCCCTGTGAGTATTTCTATGTCAGATATTCTATTCCTAAATATAGGAATTGTCATCATCAGTTTTGGGATGTTGTTAGTACCGTCCTTTGTCGTTTCTAAAATTAGCGTTATTAAATCGATAAAGTTTGATTAATTGCGATGCTCTTAGAGATATTTTGTAAATTCAACCTTCAATTAAACCGCTACAAATGAAAAAATCACTTCTTTTTCTGGGTCTACTATTGCCATTATTGAGCATGAGTCAAACTAAATTATCTAGAGCAGAAAAACAAATTGTTAAAACGATTCGCAAAAACTCAGCTGATCAAATCAACTTTTTAGAGAAGGTTGTAAATATCAATTCAGGAAGTTTAAATCTCGATGGAGTACGTGAAGTTGGATCTGTTTTTGACGACGCTTTTAAGGAAATTAACTTTGACACTAAATGGATTGAGATGCCCTCTGAAATGAATAGAGCGGGGCATTTTTTTGCTGAGCGAAAAGGAACGAAAGGAAAACGAATTTTATTGATAGGTCATTTAGATACGGTCTTTGAAGAAAATTCTCCATTTCAAAAATTTGAGCGCATCGATGACAGGTTAGCTCATGCTCCTGGAGGAAATGATATGAAGGGTGGCGATGTGATCATTCTTTACGCCTTAAAAGCCTTACAAGAAAATAATTTGATAGATGATGCTCAAATCATCGTTGCCTTTACAGGAGATGAAGAAAGTACGGGTAAACCACTTTCTATCTCGAGAAAAGATTTAATCGAAGCTGGAAAGCGATCAGATGTGGCTCTAGGTTTTGAAACAGCTACAGGATACGACTATGCAACAGTTGCTAGAAGAGGTGCTTCAGGCTGGGAAGTTAAAGTCTCTGGTAAAAGAGCTCACTCATCAGGTGTTTTTAGTGAACATGTTGGAGCAGGTGCTATTTTTGAAATGGGTCGCATCCTAAACGATTTTTACCAAGAAGTAAAAGGTGAAGATTTGTTGACTTTTAATCCAGGTGTACTGATGGGAGGAACCTTTGTGGATTACGATAAGATGAAAAGTGGAGGAGAAGCATTTGGAAAAACAAATGTTGTTGCTCAAACTGCGATGGTACGTGGTGGTTTGAGATTTATTACTGAAGATCAAAAAGAGCGCGCTAGAGCTAAAATGAGAGAAGTAGTCGCTAATAATTTACCGCATACTTCAGCAGAAGTAAGTTTTGAGGATTCTTATCCATCTATGCCTCCAACAGAAGGAAATCACGCCTTGCTAGAACAGTTATCAGAGGTAAGTCAGGCCTTGGGTCAAGGTGAAGTTAAGGCCTATGACCCTGGAAAAAGAGGAGCTGCTGATACCTCTTTTGTAGCTTCATATGTATCTTGTCTTGATGGATTGGGATCTATGGGTTCAGGAGCTCATACACCACAGGAAACAGTAAATTTACAAACCTTAGAAGATTTTACACTTAGAGCGGCTATTTTAATATACAGGTTGACAAAACAAGATTAATGAATAAGAACAAACTTATAGAACAATACGGATTTCTTTTTGAAGAGGAACTCATCGATGAAATGGATAAAGTTGGAAATTACATCAGTGTTCCCGCTGATAAAGAAATCATCGATATTGGAGATGAGCTCACTCATATTCCACTTTTGTTATCTGGAGCTATTAAGATTTTAAGAGAAGATGAAGACGGAGATGAGCTATTGCTCTACTTCATTGAAAAAGGAGATTCTTGTGCCATGTCTTTTAGTTGCGGTATCGAAGGAAAGAGAAGTGAAATAAGAGCCGTAAGTGAATCTGATTCTGAAATCTTGATGATTCCTGTAATGTATATGGAGCTTTGGATGGCCAATTATCGATCATGGAGAAACTTTGTAATCGATTCTTATCACGCAAGAACGAAAGAATTACTTGAAACGGTCGATACCATTGCTTTCTTAAAAATGGATATGCGCATATTAAAATACCTTCAAGACAAGGCTAAAGTCATTGGTAATGATTTGTTGAACACAACTCATGAACGAATCTCACAAGATCTTCACACATCAAGGGTTGTCGTATCTCGAATCCTAAAAAAATTAGAGAAAGATGGTAAGATTAAACTCTTTAGAAATGAGATAAAAGTCATTGAACTCTAAACGGTTAATCGATAAAAATCAGTGACTTATCTTATAAAATAACAGCTGTATTTTAATTTTTAGTACTTTTAGTAATATGAAGCGAATACTTTGTCGTTTATTATTGCTTTTAGTTCTATTTAATAGTTCTGAGTTGGTATCTCAAAGTCTTTTGATTGAAAAGTTTAAACTTTTTGAAGAGAAAGAAGATGTTGTTGTTAGCACCTTTATTGTTGATCATCAGAATTTTATATGGTTTATAGCTAACAATAGACTCTATCGCTTTGATGGAACAAATTCAGAGGAAATGGCCCCTGCATTTGATGGCTTTGATATCAATACTCCTAAAACATTATTTTTTAGTTTAACCAATAAAATTTGGATTACGGGGATTGATAAAATAGGTTATTTTGATTTAGATCAATGGAGCTATCACCCCGTCAATTTAGATGGTATCGAACTCAATAATGCCATCAATCGCATCATCTATGAAACAGAAAAAGGCGATTTAGTATTTGGATATGGGGAGGGTCAGATATTAGTTGTAACACATGGGGAAGTGATAGTTAATGATGAGATCTATCAAAAATCAAAAGAAAAACAAGTAAGAATAGGTATAACCTCAATTGCTGAATTTAAAGACAAGCTTTGGATTGCTACCACTGAAGGTCAGCTCTT
>Ga0255754_10000251_pt1 | contig 42493 bp, 47 predicted proteins | sample 101ome_22_FD_179954 | JGI IMG/M metagenome (GOLD analysis project Ga0255754, IMG submission 179954) | Coastal salt marsh microbial communities from the Groves Creek Marsh, Skidaway Island, Georgia - 101412BT metaG (version 2) | ecosystem: Environmental > Aquatic > Marine > Intertidal zone >... | reverse complement strand
CCTAGCATTTTAAATTCTTATCATAAAAAAAACCCTCAGAAATTACTTTCTGAGGGTTTCTAATTTGTTTAATTTTTGTATTTAGAGTGTTTTGGGTCGGGGAACCGTATTACATTCCCATGCCGCCCATGCCGCCCATTCCTCCCATGCCGCCCATTCCACCAGGCATTCCAGGAGTACTATCTTTTTCTTCAGGCTTATCGGCAATCATTGCTTCAGTTGTTATTAATAACCCTGCAATAGATGCTGCGTCTTGAAGAGCAGATCTTACAACTTTAGTTGGATCGATAATTCCTTTTTGGAACATATCGACGTACTCTTCATTTTGTGCATCAAAACCTTGAGAAGCTTTTTTACCTTCTAAAAGTTTACCAACAACTACTGAACCATCTACGCCAGCATTAGCTGTTATTTGTCTAATTGGTGCTTGTAATGCTTTTTTAACTATCTCTAAACCGGCTTTTTGGTCATCACCTGATACTTTAACTTTATCAAGTTCTTGAGAAGCATAAAGTAGAGCACAGCCACCACCAACAACAACACCTTCTTCAACTGCTGCTCTGGTTGCATTTAAAGCGTCTTCAACTCTATCTTTTCTTTCTTTCACTTCAACCTCAGTTGCACCGCCAACTTTGATTACAGCGACACCACCAGCAAGTTTAGCAAGTCTTTCTTGTAATTTCTCTTTATCATAATCCGAAGTTGTTTCAGTGATTTCTTGTCTGATTCTGTTGCAACGTGCTTCAATGTCAGATTTTTTACCTTCACCACCAACTACAGTACTATTTTCTTTATCTATTTTAACTTTTTTACAAGAACCCAAATCACTTATTTTTACATTTTCGAGTTTAATACCTAGCTCTTCAGAAATTACTTGTCCACCAGTTAGAATAGCTAAATCTTCTAGCATCGCTTTTCTACGGTCACCAAAACCTGGCGCTTTAACAGCAACAACTTTTAATCCACCTCGTAGTTTATTCACTACAAGAGTTGCTAAAGCTTCACCTTCAACATCTTCAGCAATAATCATTAAAGGTCTATTCGCTTGAACTACAGACTCTAATAATGGGATCATCGGTTGTAAATTAGTTAATTTTGCTTCGTGTAATAACACTAAAGGATTTTCCAACTCAGTTGTCATCTTGTCAGCATTAGTTACAAAGTATGGAGACAAATATCCTCTATCAAATTGCATACCTTCAACAACATCAAGTTCAGTTTCTATTCCTTTTGCTTCCTCAACAGTTATAACACCCTCATTACCTACTTTTTGCATAGCTTTAGAGATCATATCTCCAATAGATTTTTCTCCATTAGCAGATATTGTACCTACCTGAGCTACTTCTTCATTAGCTTTTACTTTTTTCGATGAGGATTTTAATTTTTCAATAACTGACTCAACAGCTTTATCTATACCTCGTTTAATATCCATTGGGTTCATTCCAGCGGTGACATATTTCATTCCCTCTCGAACGATTGCCTGAGTTAATATAGTTGCAGTCGTAGTACCGTCACCAGCATTATCGTTAGTTTTGCTAGCAACTTCTTTAACCATCTGCGCACCCATATTTTCAAATTTATCTTCTAGTTCGATTTCTTTGGCTACACTTACCCCATCTTTTGTGGTTCTTGGAGCACCATATGATTTATCAATCACCACATTACGCCCTTTAGGTCCTAAAGTTACCTTCACTGCGTCTGCAAGAATATCTACTCCTCGAAGCATTTTTGCTCTTGCCTCAGTATTGAATTTAATTACTTTTGCCATTGTTTTCTCCTTTTTAATTATTTTTTAGTAGAAATTCCCATTATGTCTGACTCTTTCATAATGCTGTATTCTTTACCGTCAATTTTAACTTCGGTACCAGACCACTTTCCAAATAGTACTCGATCTCCAATTTTGACATCCATTGGGATTAATTTACCATCTTCTGTTTTGGCTCCTGGACCAACTGCTACAACTTCACCTTCCTGAGGTTTTTCTTTTGCGGTATCGGGAATAATAATTCCACCTGATGTTTTTTCTTCACTGTCTAGTACTTTTATTAGTACCCTGTCATGTAAAGGTCTGAATTTCATTTAAATCTCCTCTAGTTTTTATTTATTGAACTCATATGGTGTTTTTTTTGGTATTTTTCAAGAGGGTATCTAGAGTAAACTAGAGTTACAAAAAGCTTGATATTGCTATATTTTGATAACTTTTCTATAAGGGTTGTGAGGCTATATTTTGAAAAAAATCAGTTCAGTATCAGAAATTTACAAAAATTATAACACTTTTTTAATTGATCTTTGGGGGGTTATGCATAATGGCATTAAACCTAATGCCGAAGCAGTTAACTTTGCATCTCGACTTCTTAAAGAGAACAAAAAAGTGGTATTTATGTCTAATGCTCCTAGACCTAATAAACCTGTCGTAAAATTTTTATTAAATATGGGGTTTTCTGAAAATTTAGTTAAACATGTTTTAACTTCAGGAGAAGCTTCATTAATCTATCTTCAAACCCAAATGAAAGATAAAAAATTTTTTCATTTGGGAGCTAAAAGAGATGTTAGTTTATTTGAGAATTTTGCGCATAATAAAACTGAACTAGAAAAGTGTGAATATATTTTATGCACTGGTTTGTTTGATGAGCATACAGATAATCTTAATCACTATAAAGATTTGTTAAAAGATCAAATCAAAAAGGAAATGATATGTACGAATCCTGATTTAGTAGTACACCGGGGTCCCATATTGGAATTATGTGCTGGAAGTGTTGCTAAAGAATTTGAAAAACTTGGTGGCAAAGTAACTTATTTTGGTAAACCCTATAAAAGCATTTATCAGATATGTGTAAAAGATAAAGCGGAGAAAGTTTTAGTAATTGGAGATAATCTTAATACTGACATTAAGGGAGCAAATAATTTGAACTACGATAGTGTATTTATTGTTAACGGTATTCATAAAACAGATATTAAGAATAGCAATGATATTCAAAATCTTTCAAAGAAATTGAATGTTAATGTTGATTATTATTTAGAGGAATTAAAATAATTAAATGGAAATCATTCAATCTAAAAATATAAAAAAAAAATTTCTTAGATCGGTTGTTGCGATTGGTAATTTTGATGGTGTGCATTTAGGTCATCAAAAGTTATTTAAAATTGCTAAAAAAATTTCAAAAAAAAATAAAGCAAATTTTGGCATTATAAGTTTTAAACCTCTTCCCTATATCTTTTTTAAAAAAATAGATTTTTTTAGATTAAATTCAGATACACAAAAAGTTTTTTATCTAAAAAAAAATAAAGTTAATTATTTACTTTTAATAAAATTTAACAAAGCATTTTCAAATTTAAATGCCATACAATTTATTAAAAAAATAATATTTTCAAAATTAAAAGCAAAATATGTAATTGTAAGCAGAAATTTTTTGTTTGGAAAAAATCGTACAGGTAACATTAAGACATTAAAACAAAATGAGAAAAATTTTAATTATAAAACAATTGTAGTCGCTCCTAAAAAAAAGGGTAAACATTTGTATTCTTCTTCGTGGATCAGAAAATTAATAAATAATGGAAAAATTGAATTAGCTAATAAAATGTTGGGCAGAAAATGGTCTGTAGTTGGTAAAGTAATCAAAGGCAAACAACAAGGAAGACTTATAGGTTTTCCAACATGCAACATTTCATATAAAGAATATGTTTTGCCAAAATTTGGCGTTTATTCAGTTAATATATTGGTTAAAGAAAAAAAATATAAAGGAATTGCAAATCTTGGTGTTAGACCAACTATTAATGGAAAAAAAATACTTTTAGAGGCACACTTATTTGGTTTTAACCAAAATTTATATAATAAAGAAATTACAGTAGAGTTTAATTATTTTGTTAGAAATGAAAAAAAATTTAAAAGTTTAGTTCATCTCAAAAATCAGATAAAAAAAGATATTATTAAAGTTAAAAAATATGTCAAAAAATAACATTAATTTACCTAAGACTGCTTTTGCGATGAGAGCAAACTTGCCTCAAAGAGAGCCAGAAATTTTAAAGCTTTGGGAGAAAGAAAATATATTTTCTAAAATTAGAAAATCTTCAGACAAGAAAGAGAAATTTATTCTTCATGATGGTCCGCCATATGCTAATGGGCATATTCATATGGGTACTGCCTTAAATAAAATACTTAAAGATATGATAGTTAGATTTCATCAAATGCAAGGCAAGGACGCTGTATATGTACCAGGATGGGATTGCCATGGTTTGCCGATTGAGTGGAAAATAGAAGAACAATACAAAAAAAATAAGAAAAATAAAGACGAGGTCCCTATACTGGACTTCAGACAAGAGTGCAGACAGTTTGCAAAAAAATGGATAGATGTTCATATAGGTGAATTCAAACGGTTAGGTGTGACCGGAGACTTTGAAAATTATTACACCACGATGTCTAATCAAGCAGAAGCACAGATTGTTAGAGAGTTAGGAAAATTTTTATTAAATGGAGGCCTTTATCAAGGATTTAAACCTGTTTTATGGTCAACTGTAGAAAAAACCGCTCTTGCTGATGCTGAAGTTGAATATCAGGATCATACTTCTAATACAATTTATGTTGCATTTAAAATTGAGCAAACCAATTTTAAAGAAATTGAAAACGCTTCTATCGTTATTTGGACAACCACTCCTTGGACCATTCCAGCAAATAGAGCATTAGCTTTCAATGCAAATATCGACTACGTACTTTTGGAAGTTGAACAATTCTCACAATCTTTTAATGAAAATAAAATTGTAATTGCAAAAAATTTAATCAGCAAGGTTACTGACGAAATAGGAATAAAGAATTTTAAAATTGTAAAAGAATTTAGCGGTAAAAATTTTGCAAATACTATTTGTAGTCATCCTTTCAAAAAGCTTGGTTTTGATTACAAAGTACCTATGTTTGATGCTAAATTTGTAAATTTGGAACAAGGAACTGGCATAGTACATTGTGCACCTAGTCATGGTCCTGATGACTTTTCACTTTGCTTAAAACACAATATTAAAGCTGATTATACTGTAAATGCTTCCGGTTTATACACCGACAAAGTTCCACATTTTGAAGGTCAGCATATCTTTAAAGCAGATCAAATAGTCATTGATAATCTGAAGAATGAAAATAAGTTATTATTTGATAGTAAGTTGGTCCATTCGTACCCACATTCTTGGAGATCAAAAGCACCTTTAATATATCGTGCAACACCACAATGGTTTATTTCAATGGAAACTAATAGTTTACGAAAAAAAGCAATTAAATCAATTAATGAAACAAATTTTTACCCAGCTAAAGGCAAGGAAAGATTGCTTTCGATGATTGAAAGCAGACCTGATTGGTGTATTTCGCGTCAAAGAGTATGGGGAGTACCTTTACCAATTTTTATTAACAAAAAAACTAATGAACCTTTAAGAGACCAAGAGGTTATAAATAATATTGCTGATTTATTTGAAAAAAAAGGTTCTGACATTTGGTTTACTGAAAAATCTCAAACTTTTCTAGGAACAAAATATAAAGCAGAGGACTATACAAAATTAAATGATATTGTTGAAGTGTGGTTTGATAGTGGCTCTACACATACATTTGTTTTAGAAAATCGAAAAGATCTTAAATGGCCTGCCGATATGTATCTAGAGGGCTCTGATCAGCATCGAGGTTGGTTTCATTCTTCTCTTTTACAATCTAGTGGAACAAGGGATAGAGCTCCATTTGATAGTATTTTATCTCACGGGTTTGTTGTTGATGGCAAAGGTATGAAGATGTCAAAATCTGCAGGCAACGTAATTTCTCCTGAAGACATTTTGAAAGATTTTGGCGCTGATATTCTTCGTTTATGGGTTTTCTCATCTGACTATTCAGAAGATTTAAGAATTGATAAAACAATTCTTGAGCAAAATGCTGATGCTTACCGTAAGATTAGAAATACATTTAGATATTTGTTGGGTAATTTAAATGATAAATACGAGATAGTAGACTATCAGAAAATAAACCCTGAAAAATTACCTGAATTAGAAAGGTATATTTTAGCAAAAATTTATGAATTAGATCAGAAATTTAAAAAGAGTTTTAATGAATATAACCTCCATAGAATTTATAAAGATCTTTTTAATTTTTGTACCCAAGAACTTTCATCTTTTTATTTTGATATAAGAAAAGACCGCCTGTATTGCGATGCACTAAATTCACAAGATCGTATTGCTTGTATTCAGGTTCTAAATATTATTTTAGATTATTTATTAAAATGGTTTGCTCCGGTCTTAGTTTTTACAACTGAGGAAATATATAAATTAGTTAACAGCACTAGCCAAAGCATCCATCTTGCTCAAATACCAAAAATTCCTTCGTCATGGCAAAATCAGAAACTGATTGATAAATATATTGAACTTGGAACACTCAGAGAGACAGTCAATTTAGCTATTGAAGAAAAAAGGTCTGCAAAGATTATTGGTTCCAGCTTAGAAGCGAGTGTAAATATTGAAACTAGCTCACAAACTAAAAAATTATTAAATGACATAAATTTACCAGAATATTTTATTACTTCCATTGTAGATTTGAAAGTGAATGATGACACTAAAATACCAAAAGTTGATGTAAAAAAAGCTGACGGTGAAAAGTGTAATTTATGTTGGAAGATTTTGGAAAAACCGTGTGGTCGTTCAAATTGTGGCATTAATGCAAAAAAATAAAATATTATTTTCATTTCATAATTTAAATTATAAAAAGATTATTTACTATTTATTCACTGCGGGTTTGTTATTTTATTTTGATCGTTTAACAAAAAATTTAATTATTGATTATTTCGAAACGAATAATAGTGAAGTCAAAATAAACTCTTTCTTAAATTTTACGCTTAATTGGAACACCGGTATAGGATTTGGTTTATTGGCAGATTTTGGCATTCTTTTTTACAACCTTATTACAATTCTTATAGCAGCTGTTTTAATTATACTCATTTATTTATTTTTAAAATCTGAGAAACTAGAAAAAATTTCCTTTTTTATTATTTTAGTAGGAGCTGCCGGTAATCTTTTTGATAGAATGAAATATAGATCAGTCCCAGATTTTATTGACCTGCATATTAATAGTTTTCATTGGTATACCTTTAATTTAGCTGATGTTTATATATCAATTGGTATAGTATTACTATTAACAATAAACTTTTTGAATTTTAAAAATGAAAAATAAATTATTAATTTTACTGAGCATGTCTTTTGCACTGACTGCTTGTTCTTCGTTGGAAGAAGCAGGTAAAATAATTCGTAATGAAAGAGTAAATTCTACCGATGAATTTCTGATAAAAAAAAGACAGCCTTTAACAATACCTCCTGATATGGATAAAATTCCCCAACCAAATTCATTAGAACAAAATCAAAATGTTAATGATGAAGAGGAACAAATTAAGGAAATTTTGGGAGCAATAGATGAAACTTCTGGTTCTAATACGTCAAGTAGTGGATCAACTGAAAAATCTATTTTAGAACAAATTAGGTAAAATATAATCTAAGATGCAGTTAAAAATAAAAGATTATTTAATTTCTCAAAAAAAAAAGCAAAACTCAAAACAATTAAAAATTTTAAAACAAATATATAAAAAATATATAAATTCAAAAACCTTTTTTGATACATTTAGATCAAATTATTATTACAGTTTTAAAAAATTAAACTTTGGAAAAGTTTCAAGATATCAAAATATTATATTAATAGGAATGGGTGGGTCGGCTCTAGGAGCTAAAGCGATATATTCATTTTTACAAAATAAAATAAAAAAAAACTTTTATTTTATTGATAACCTTAAAGATCAAAAAATAATTTCCATCATAAAGAACAAAACTTTACTTCGCCATTCATTCTTCATCCTTGTTTCAAAATCTGGAAATACGCTTGAGACATTAGTTAATTATTCTATTTTTAAAAAATACATAAATAAAAATAATACTCTAGTTATAACTGAGCCGGCGGATAACGAGTTAAATCAACTCGCAAAAAAATTAAATCTACCAATCATAGAGCATAAAAGATATATAGGTGGTCGCTATTCTGTTTTAAGTGAGGTTGGTATGCTTCCAGCAAAACTTATGAATTTGAATATCAAGAAATTCAAAATTGACTTAATTAAAAACTTAAACCGAAACTTTTTAATTTTTGGTAAATCGATCATTGAAATAAGTAGGCTTGTTAAGCAACCTAATAATTATAAAAACCTGATTATGATATGTTACGATGAGAGACTTTTAGGATTTTTAGAGTGGTTACAACAACTTGTAGCAGAGAGTCTTGGCAAGGAAAACAAAGGTATCTTGCCTGTTATTTCTGCATGCCCAAAGGATCATCATAGTTTAGCTCAACTATACTTAGACGGACCCAAAGATAAGATTTTTTACATATTTGATATAAAAGAAAGTCTCTTGCAACATAAAGTAGCAAAGATCTTTAGTCCAAAATTTAAATTTTTAGCAAATAAAACTTACAGTAAAATTTTAGATGCTCAAAAGCGGGCAATGATGCAAAGTTTAGTAGATAAAAAAATTCCATTTAGAACATTCGAACTACTAAAAATAAATGAGAAAAGCATTGGAAACATGTTTGCGTTATTTATGTGTGAAGTTTTTATGTTAGGCAAATTAATGGGGATAAATCCATTAAACCAACCGGCAGTAGAAACAATTAAAACAAATACAAAAAAATTTCTAACTAGATAAAGTACCCATTATTATTCTAGATCGACCATAATCACGAATTAATTTATTATTTAAAATATCAAAATTATCTGCACCATTTGAAACTTCTCTATGAATTACTACGGGTAAACTTTTATTAATCAAACTAGATCTTTTAAGCTCATTTAAAATGTAATCTATACTTTTTTCAGCATATGGCGGATCTAAGAATACTAAATCAATCTTATCATTAATTTGGTTATTAGAAAAGACATCAGGAATCTCACTTTTTATTATCTTAGAAAATTCTTTTAAATTTAGTCTAATAAGATTCTCATCTAAAACATTTATTGCATCATTGTTAGAGTCAACAAAATAAACTTTTTTTGCTTGGCGAGATAGACACTCGATCCCAAAAGATCCAATACCGCAAAATAAATCCAAAATTATCGAGTCTTTAATTTTGATATTAATAAAACTAGAATTTTCTAAAATATTAAACAAATTTTCTTTTACAAAATCTCTTAAAGGACGCGTTATCTTATTTTTTAAAAAATTTAATTTACTTCTTTTTAGTTTACCACCAATAATACGCATTAGTTTTTAAAAATTCTCCATCCAATATCTTTTCGATAAAATCCATTTTTCCAGTTTAAGATCTTTAAAGTATCTATTATCTTGTTCCTAATTTTAAGAAAATTACTTCCAATAGAAGCTATATTTAAAACTCTTCCACCGTTATTATAATAACTTCCATGGTTAAACTTTGTTCCCGAATGAAAAATTAGAGTGCTATTAATATTTTTAATTTTTTCTAATGACTGTATCTCAATACCTTTTTTAAATTTACCTGGATAACCTTTAGAACAAAGAACAATGGTCATTGATTTTTTTTTCTTCCATACTATTTTTGTTTTAAATAATTGATTTTTAATTGCGCACTGAATAGTTTTTACTAAGTCTGATTTGAGTAAAGGTAATATTACCTGGCATTCGGGATCACCCATCCTCACATTATATTCAATTAAATATGGATTATTATTTTTAATCATTAACCCAACATATAAAAATCCTCGATAAATAATTTTTTTTTCTTTTAAGTATTTAAGAGTTGGTGTTACAATTTTAGTAATAATTTTTTTTTCAAGACTTTTATTTAATAATAATGATGGACTATAAGCACCCATACCTCCTGTGTTTGGACCTGTTTCTTTCTCTCCAGCACGTTTATGATCTTGTGCTGAACCAAAAAATTTAAAAGAATATTTATCGACGATTAAGAAATAACTTAGTTCTTCACCATTTATAAATTCCTCTAATACTAATTTTTTTGTACCTTTAAATTCCCCATTAAAAATCTTTTTAGCACTAGATATTAAAATTTTATAGTTTTTACAAATAAACACTCCCTTTCCTGAAGCCAGACCATCAGCTTTAACAACTACTGGGAAACTAAAAAATTTAATATTTTTTTTAATATCTTTTAGTGAATAACAGACTTTTAAATTAGCGGTTGGTATTTTTTTTAACTTACATAAATTTTTTACGAATATTTTTGAGCCTTCTAACTGAGCTGCTTTTTTATTGGGACCAAAAACATTAACTTTTTTTTTTATTAAGAAATCAACCAGACCATTCACCAGGGGTTCCTCTGGTCCCACTATCACTAAGTTGACAGATTTTTGTTTTATAAATGTATATATTTTTTGGAAATTATTTAAATCAATATCAATATTTTCTGCAATTTCTTTTGTGCCACCATTGCCTGGTATAGAATATAATTTTTTTGTCAGCGGAGATTGTGCAATTTTCCAACATAATGCATGTTCTCTACCACCACTTCCAATTACAGCAATATTCATTTAAAATCCTTGAATAGATGGATAATAAAGAAGCAAAATTAAAATATAAACCTAATTCTTATGAAATATTAGAAAGTGGTGAATATGTTATTTGTGCAGTTTCTAAAAAAAGAATTTCTTTGAATGATTTAAATTATTGGAATGTTGATTTACAAGAACCTTATTTTTCTGCGGTTGAAGCTGATATAAGATATAAACAACTAAAAAATAAGGATTAACTTTTCCAACGGTCGTGTGTCCAGATCCATTGACCAGAAGATCTTATAATCATTTTTTCTAATATTTTGTTTAGTTCCGTTGTCGTATCAATTTTATAAGTTTCTTTTTCATAATTGTTAAAATTTATAGGCTCCATGATTTCCATTATAAAATGATTTTTAGGTGTTCGACTTATGAATATTGGTATTATTGGACATTTAAATTTTAAGGCAAGCTGAGCTGGCAGAGTAGTTGTTAAGGCAGGCTGACCAAAAAAATTAATTTTTTCACCTTCACTTAATCTTTGATCTAACATCAATGCGATTGAAGTATTGTTCTTAAGAAAATTAATAGCCTCTCGAATTCCGCTAATACCTTTTTTTATTTGATTATGGCAAATATATTTTTTTCTTAGGCTTTCCATCAAAGGATTAATAAAAAAATTATTGAGCGGCCTATAAATTGTAGCCAAGTTTACCCCAAGTTTTGTTAATTCCATGGACATAAGTTCAAAATTTGCAAAATGCCCTGAAATAAAAATTGCTTTTTGCTTATTTCTAAGAATCCCTTCTAAGTTTTCTATTCCTTTAATCTGCATATGATGATCAGAAAATAAATTTTCTCTAAATTTTTTTAAAAACATATACTCTACAAATACTTTTCCATAATTAGACCACATTTGCTGTTTTATTTTTTTTTTATCTTCTAGCTCGAGGTCATTGTAGACAATTTGTAAATTTTTATTAATGATATCATCTGATTTAAAAAAGGAGCCAAATAAAATAAAAATTCTTGAAAAGATTATACGAGAAACGTTTAAACCTATAATTTTAATTATTAGAAAGAGAGTGTAAATTATAAAAGCTTGAATTAAATATTTAATTATTTTCATTTAATTTTTTTTTAAGATTACTAAAAAAAAGGTTGTTATTCTCAATAATTAAATTGATCGAAGCAAAATTAATATCTTTTCGCATGCCCTCATTGATTCTAAAAAAATCTTTTTCAGTTGTCAAAATCTGAAGATTGTTTGCATGAGCTATTTCTTTAATACTCTTAATTTCGGCATCATTTAATTTATAATGATCTGGAAATGATATTTTTTTATCGACCTTTATTCCTTGTTTAGTTAATAGTTCAAAAAAATTATTTGGATTTGCAATTCCTGCAAATGCAAGAATTTTTTTCTGTTTAAATTCATTTATATTTTTTATTTCGTAATTTGTATAAAAAACATTATTTAGATTATAATTAATTTTATTTAAAATTTGCTCTATAGTTTCGTTTCTGGGTCCATTAATTAAAACAAAATCAGCTTCTCTAACTTTTTTATAAGATTCTCGCAATGGGCCCGAGGGTATTTGCATCATATTACCAAAACCATTTTTACTATTAAAACAAACTATCTTGATTGTTTTTTTAAAACTATAATCTTGCAGACCATCATCTAGTACAGCAATTTTATAGTCATTATTGACAGCACTATATAAAGCTGTGTTTCTATTGTTTGAGGATATAAAATTTTGAAAATTATTCTTCAATAAATTTATTTCATCTGTGTGTTTTGATCTAATTTTTTTTACTATAGCAACTTTATTATCTTTACTATTTAACTCATTAGCAATTTTGAGTGTCAAAGGTGTTTTACCTGTTCCACCTAGATAAATGTTACCAATACAGATAGTTTTGATAGGATGAGATTTTACTTGAGTTAACATTTTTTTAAGATTGAAAAAAACAATATAGATTAAAGTAAAAGGTATTAAGATGATTGAAAAAACTGAATACTTACTTTTATCCCAAAATTTGGGTTTATAGATTTTAAACATCATTTAAATATTTTTCAAAAAGAGTCATTACTTTATTCTCAATATTTCTTGCATCTTCTTTTAATGTTTTTAATTTACTTTCATTATTAAGGTTATCTTTATTTAAACTTAAAATAACTGCATTTACAAATTCATCTATTGATGTGACTTTTTTTGCTAAATTTCTTTTATTTAGTAAACTATAGATCTCTTCAAAATTTTTTACATATGGACCATGTATGATATCGCAACCAAATTTGAGTGGTTCAATTGGATTTTGTCCTGAGTTAGCTGAAATTTTTTTTTCCAGTGATTTTCCAATAAACACAGTCTTACACGAGTTATAAAATTCATTTAACTTTCCAACAGCATTCACTAAAATAATTTCAGAATTTGCTTCAAAATTTTCTATATCTCTTATAATTTGATATCTAATTTCTTTTTTTTTGAGCATTTTTGTAATTGCATTAACTCTGCTAATATGTCTAGGCACTATAATGGTAAGCAAATTAGAAAATTTTTTAGAGATTTCATGGTGCGCATTAATAATAAATTCTTCTTCATTTGGATGAGTACTAGCTGCCAACCAAACTTTTTTGTTTTTGAAATTTATTTTTTGAGTTTCATTGAATTCACTATTACTATTTAAGTCTAAAAGCTTAAGATTGCCAAAATACTCAATATTTTTTATCGATAATTTATTTAGATTTTCTAAAGTATTTTGATTAGATGAAATAATTAAACTGAAATAAGAAAAAATTTTATTGGCAGTTCTATTAATTTTATTCCATCTTTGAAATGATCTTTGAGAAATTCTAGCGTTGAAAAGTAGTATTGGTATTGATTTTTCTTTTAATGATAAAATAAAATTTGGCCAAATTTCTGAATCGATAAAAATTGAAACTTTAGGTTTATATTTTTTTATAAATATATCTACTAAAAAATAGATATCATATGGTAAAAAAACATGATTAACTCTTTTTTCGTTTTTAAATTCAGTCTCAACAACCTGAGCAGAAGTGAGTGTAGTTGAACTGATTAAAATATAAATATTTCGTTTTTTTTTTAATATTTGCCTGACTAACGGGAAAATACTTTTGACTTCACCAATACTTGCGCCATGAAACCATATTGGGTAATCATTGTTTGTGCTTCCGTTAACTAATAATTTTTCTTGAAAACTTCTTGAATTTTCTTTTTTTTTTAAAATTCTAATTAAAGTAAAAATGAACAAAAATGGTAATACTAAAATTGAAACAAATCTATAAAATATAATCATTTTATTTTAGTTGTTTTGAATATAAATTTTTATATTCCTCACAACTATTTAAAAGATCTTGGTGTTTACCACTGCTTATAATTTTACCTTTTTTCATCACAAAAATTTTATCAGCACTCTGTGTTGTTGATAAACGGTGCGCAATCACTAATGTAGTTTTATTTTTAGTAAGTTGTTTAAGAGCACCCTGAACCTTGCTTTCAGACTCAGTATCTAAGGATGAAGTAGCTTCATCAAGAAGAATGATAGGTGCATTTTTTATAAATGCCCTAGCAATCGATAATCTTTGTTTTTGCCCCCCAGAGAGCTTTACTCCATTCTCTCCTATTATAGTTTGATATCCTTCAGGTAACTTATGAACAAATTCATCTGCAGCTGCAAATTTACAAGCCTTAATAACTTCCTCTTTCGAAGCAGCAGGATTAGCGAAAAGAATATTTGCTTCAACAGTGTCATCAAATAAAATTACATCTTGACTTACCAAAGAAATGTTTTTACGCACACTAACTAATTTGCAATTATAAATGTTCTGATCATCAATCAATATTTCGCCTGCCTGTGCATCATAAAACCGAGGTAATAAGTTTAAAATAGTGCTTTTGCCTGCACCACTGTGTCCAACAAAAGCTGCCAATGTTCCACCATCTATTCTTAAAGAAATATCCTTAACAGCCTGTTCTATGGTAGAATTATATTTAAAGTTAATATTTCTAAATTCAATTTTTGCATTAGATAATTTCAGTTCCTTGCTATTATCTTTATCTAAAATTTCTATTTGTTCATCTAAAACGTCAAATACTCTTTTTGCACCAGCAGCTCCGTGGTAAATTACCATGTTAATAGTTGCTAAAGATCTTATCGGTTGGTAAGCTAGCATCATTGCAGTTAGAAATGAGAAAAAACTATTAATCTCTAATTCGCCTAAAGATATCAAAGTTCCAGAATAAAAAATAAATCCTGCAATCATAATTCCTGTTAAAATTTCCATAATCGGAGTTGCTCTAATTTGAATAACACCAATTTTTATAAGTTTTTCATTAAGGTCATTTATGGCTTTAGAAGTTCTTTCATGTTCGAAAGATTCCTTTTGATAGATTTTGATTACTTTTATCCCTCTTAAAGTTTCTGAAATTAAGGTAGAAACCATACCAGACAACGTAGTACTTTCCATCCCAGCTTTATTTATTCTTTTACCTAAAGATTTAGCAACTATAGCTGCTAGAGGCATCATTATCATAGAAAATAATGCCAATTTCCAATTTTGATAAAACATAAGACTTAGTAAAGTTACTAATGTTAAAGTGTCTTTCATTAAATTTAAAACGGCCGTACTAACCATGTTTTGTACTAAGCCAGCATCATATAAAAAGTTCGAGATATATTTTGCGGAATGTTTACTTTCTATATTTTGTAAATCTGATTTTAAAATTTTTTCAGACATTTGTTTTTGAAGCTTTGAACAAATCCAAAAACCAACTTTTATAATATTGGTTCTTGCTAAAAATAGAGAAATACCTTTAGCAGAAAAAGATAAGATTATTGCCAGTGGTATTAAGTAAGCATAAGTTTGATCTTTTTCTATAAATATTTTTTTAATTGCCGGATCTAACAACCAAGCTATAGCGGATGTTGAACCCGCCACAATGATTGAAAGTACAAGCGCGAAGATAATTCTTCCAAGATATTGACTAATATAACCAGTATAGAGTCTTCTTATAATTAATTTTAACTCTTTAAATTTCATATTGATATCAACATTAAACTAATGAACATTAAAAAACCTGAGAAATTGTTTGATTTGAAAACTTTCAAGCAGGTTTTTGGTATTTTAGGATTAAACTCTAGAATTTGATTCAATAAACTAATTACAAATAAAAGAAAAACAAAGGATGCGATGACGTTATCCTGATGTTTAAAAATTAAATATGACAATAAAATAGATACTGATAAATAGCAAAAAAATACAAAAGTTTTTATTTTATTTTTAAATTTAATAGACGTTGATTTCATTCCGATAATTTCATCATCAATTATATCCTGAAGACCATAAATCGTGTCATAACCCAATGTCCAAAATATGGCTGCAGCATATAGAATAAATATTTCATGAGAAAAACTGTTTAAAAGAGATGTCCAAGCCATTACCGCACCCCAACTGAAAGTAACTCCTAGAAACAATTGCGGCCAATAAGTCAACCTTTTCATAAATGGGTATGAAAAAGCAAAAAGCATAGATGATAATCCTAAAATAATTGTAAGCATGTTAAATTGCAAAAGCACTGTAAGGGCAACTAAGCATAGTATAATTACATAAATAAATGACTGAGTTACTGAAATTTTTTTAGCAGCCAAAGGTCTGGAACGAGTTCTTTTAACTTTTGCATCAATATCTCTATCGATGATATCATTAAAAATGCACCCAGCACTTCTCATTAAAACAGAACCCAAAAAAAATAGCATAAGATAATAACCTATAAGGTTAGAGTTATTATTGTAATGACTGGCTAAAGCTATTCCCCACGCACACGGCCAAAATAAAAGCATATACCCAATTGGACGATTCAAACGCGTTAGTTGAATAAAAATTCTGATATGTTCCACAATTTTAATTATCAAATCAAAAAATGATTATCAATTAAGTTGTTTAAAATTGTTAAGAAGAGTTATGTTTTTTAAAGAGTGATATTCCATTTTTAATTTTGTGTTCATAAGACTCACAAAATGTTTCCAATTGCCAACCACTCAATCTCAGTTTAATTTCCTCGAGATTTTTCTTTTTCCACTCATTCGATGGGTTATCTGTTTTCCAAACTTTTTTTTCCTCATTGGTTCGACCGCAGCCGTAACAGTAACCTGTTTTAGGATCGGTTTTGCAAATACTAATGCATGGTGAAATAATATTATTAACGTCTTCCATTAAGGAACTAATATTGATGGACCTAAAATTTTACGAGATTCTAAATCTGTATGAGCCGTGGCTGCATCTTTTAGTTTATATTCTTTGAAAATTTTGATTTTAACTTTGCCAAATTTAATTTTTTCAAATAAGCTATTTGCACCTTCAAGTAATTCATTTCTAGTTTGAAAGTATTGCACCATCGAAGGTCTTGTAAGATAGAGACCTTTGGGTTGAATGTCTTTTGGAACATCAACTGGGTCTAGTGGTCCTGAGGCATTACCAAATGAAATCATCATACCCCGAGATTTCAAACAACCAATTGATCCTTTAAATGTGTTTTTGCCAACACCATCAAAAACAGCACTCACTCCTTGGTTGTTTGTGATTGCCATTACTTTTTCAGTAAAATTATCTTTTGAATAATTTATAACTTCATCAAAACCATGTTCTTTCGCAATATTAATTTTTTCATCAGAACCCACAGTTCCAATTACCTTTGCGCCAATACTTTTTGCCCATTGTCCAAAAATTTGACCTACACCACCAGCAGCCGCATGAAACAAAACAGTTTCACCAGCTTTTAAATGATAAGTTTTAGTTAATAGGTAAAAGGTTGTTAAACCCTTAGTCATAATAGATGCTGCAATTTTATGGGAGATGCCATCTGGTATCTTGACTGCAATTTTAGCTGGAATAATTCTTTCCTCAGCATAAGAACCTAGTGGAGGTGCAGCATATACAACATTATCACCTACTGATAAATCTTTTACATTACTTCCAATTTCAGTAATTTTACCTGCGCCCTCAAGACCAAGTCCGCTTGGTAACTGAACAGGATATAATCCAGAGCGATGATAGGTATCGATATAATTTAAACCAATTGCAACATTAGTGACTTTAATTTCATCATCACCAGGCTGATTAACTTGAATGTCTTTAAGTTTTAAAACCTCTGGCCCACCTGTTTGATCAAGAATAATAGCTTTAGGCATTAAATTATTTTACAAAAGTTCCGTTATGATAATCTTCAATTGCTTGGAAAATTTCATCTTTGGTATTCATCACAAAAGGACCACCTCTTGCAATTTGTTCACCGATTGGTTTACCAGAAATAAATAGAAATTTGCTTTTTTCATTAGCAATAACTTTTAAACTTTCTCCTTTTGTCAACAAGATCAATGAAGACTTATTAGTTTTGGAATGAGCTTTAGATCCAACAGTTATTTCGCCATTCACCAAATAAATAAAAGAATTATGTGTTTCAGGAACATCTAAATTAAATTCTTTGCCTTTTTCAAGATCAACATCCATATAGATTGGTTGAACATTATGACCTTTAACTGGACCTTCTGTATTTTCAAATTTACCAGAAATTATTTTAATTTTTTTATCACTATCTTTATGAACCGCAATTTGTTCAGCGTCTAAAAAAATATACTCTGGTTTAGACATTTTAAGTTTTGCTGGCATGTTAATCCATAATTGAAAACCTTGTAGTTTACCCTCATTCATTGCCGGCATTTCGGAGTGAATGACGCCACTACCAGTTTTCATCCATTGCACAGCACCATCAGACATAACACCTTTGCCACCCGTACTATCTTTGTGTTCAAATTTTCCGTGTAACATATAAGTTACTGTTTCAATACCGCGATGTGGATGGGGAGGGAAGCCTCCAATATAATCATCTTTGTTATCTGAACCAAATTCATCTAACATTAAAAAAGGATCAATATAGTTTGCCTCCGGTGTACCAATACTCCTTTTTAATTTAACACCAGCACCATCTGAAGCTTCAACAGCTTTTACAATTTTGGAAATCTCTATAGTTTGCATAATTGAAGTATATAGTCTTTAAATTATCTTTATCAAGTTAAAATATTTTTGTTAATTCAGAAAGATTTTTGATTTCTAATTCTGGAGAATAATCAAGTATATCAAAAATATTTTGATTTCTATTTACCCAAATAGCTTGATAGCCATAGTTGCCCCCGCCTGAGACATCCCAAGTATTAGCACTTAGAAAAGCAACTTCTGATGGTTTAATCTTATATTTTTTTATGGGTAAGTCGTAAACTTTTGAATTGGGTTTATATATGTTTACTTCTTCAATTGAGAAAATATCATCAAATAAATTATTAAGATCATTAGAAGATACTAGCTGCTGTAATAGAGCAGGTGTGCCATTTGACAAAATAGCTAGTTTATAATTTTTTTTTTTAAGATTAATTAAAACTTCTTTGACTTCAGGAAAAGGTGTAAGAATCTTATAAAGATCTAGTAACTCATTTTTCATAGATGGATTAATATCAAAAACCTTCATGGATTTAATCAAACTATCCTCTGTGATTTGCCAAAAGTCTTTGTGCCTTTCCATCAGACTTCTTAACCAAGTATATTCGAGTTGAGTAGTGCGCCAATAATTTGCAAACGTTTCCCATTTGACACCAATTTTTTTCTTACATTTTTCTGCTGCAGAATTTACATCAAATAAAGTTCCATAAGCATCAAAGATAATGCTTTTAGTATTTTTCATTATTTGTTGTTATGAGACCCATCACACAAAGGTTGATCATTTGTTTGCTTACACGTACAAAAAAATACTTTTTTTGACTGTTCGGCTTTATAAGCCATGGGTACAAACTCTGATCCTTTATGACTGCCATCACAAAGAGGTTGTTTTGAACTTTTGCCGCAAGTACACCAGTAATAAGATTTTCCCTCTACGACATCTACACCAATAGGAGTATCTCCTGCTCTTTGACCTTTTGCCATTTTAATTTCTTTCAATTAAGTTTATTATTAAAGATTATATGAAAAATCTAAGATTATACCAACCTAATTTAATTGAAGAAAATTCAACAATAAAACTTTCAAAGGAACACTCTCATTACCTTTTTTCTGTCATGCGAAAGAAAGTGGGTGATAAAATAAATCTTTTTAATAAACAAGGTGAGTGGAGTGCAAAAATTATTAATACAAGTAAAAATGAAACTGAAATTACACTTTTAGAAAAAATAAAAATTGCCAAAGCAACAAAGAATTTGGAATTAGCTATTTGTTTAGTAAAAAAAAATCCTATGGATCTCATTTTACAAAAAGCAGCCGAGTTAGGTGTGAGCAAAATTATTCCTATAGTATCAGAAAGAACTGAAGTTAAAGAATTAAACCATGAGAGAGCTATGAAAATAGTTATTGAAGCCACTGAACAATCCAATCAGTTAAGTCCTCCTGCGATTACGCAAGTTACTAAATTAAATGACTTTATCGATCAGTTTAAGGGTCAAAATCAATTATTGTTTGCAGATGTTAATTCTAAAAATGCGCTAGATAAAAATAAGGCACAAGGTAAAAACGTATCCATCTTAATTGGTCCTGAAGGCGATTTTTCACCTGATGAGCGAGCCTTAATTACTTCTAAATCAAGCACGTATTGTTTTTCATTATCAAGTAATATTTTAAGAACGGATACAGCAGTAATAGCCGCTATTTCCTTAGTCAATTTTATCAATAATTCATATTAATTGTCGCATTAATTTTTATTGTTAAATAGATTATAACGCCTATATATAAAGTAATTTTATGAAAAAGTTTTTATACGCATTTACAATTATTTTCGCCCCAAGCGTTGCTTATGCTAATCAACCGCGAGAATGGCAACTAGGTTTTCAAAAAGCAGCATCAGAGTCGATGCATGACATAGTTTGGTTTCATGATTATATGTTGGTACCAATTACAGTGGCTATTTCTGTTTTTGTCTTATTTTTAATTCTTTATACATGTGTACGCTTCAGACAATCTAAAAATCCAAATCCATCAACTACAAGTCATAACACTTTTATTGAAATTGTTTGGACCTTAGTACCATGTTTAATTTTAATAGTAATTGCTGTTCCTTCATTTAAAGTTTTATACTCACAGGACAAAATCCCGCCAGCAGATGTAACCGTTAAAGCGATTGGTTACCAATGGTATTGGGGTTACGAATATCCAGATGAAAATGTAGCTTTTGACTCGTACATGATCAATGATGAAGATCTACAACCTGGTCAACCGAGACTTTTGACAGTAGATAATGAAATCGTGGTGCCAGTAAATAAAAATGTAAAAGTAATGATTACTGCAGGCGATGTATTACATGCTTTCGCATTACCAGCGTTCGGAGTTAAGCGAGATGCAATTCCCGGAAGAATTAATGAGACTTGGTTTAAAGCTGAGCGAACAGGAACATTTTATGGTCAATGTTCAGAACTTTGCGGAATTAAACATGCCTTTATGCCTATCACGGTTAGAGTTGTCACTGACGATGAATATGCTGAATGGCTTGCCGATGCTAAAGTTAAATTTGCAAAAGATCCTATCGAACAAAAAATTGAATTAGCAAAAACTATTAAAATAAGAGAGGAAATTAAATAATGTCTGCAGAAGCAATGACACACGATACGCATCATCATAATCCAACAGGTTGGAGAAGATGGGCTTATTCAACCAATCATAAAGATATTGGTACCATGTATTTGATCTTTGCGATTGTAGCAGGATTAATTGGAACATTATTCTCGATATTGATGAGAATAGAACTGATGCATCCTGGTGATGGTATTCTTGGCGGTAATTATCATTTGTATAATGTTTTAGTTACTGGTCACGGCCTGATTATGATTTTCTTTATGGTAATGCCAGCGATGATCGGTGGTTTTGGTAATTGGTTTGTGCCAATTATGATTGGAGCTCCGGATATGGCATTTCCAAGAATGAATAATATTTCCTTTTGGTTATTACCTGTTTCTCTTGGTTTATTAATTTTATCAATTTTTGCTGAGGGTCCTCCAGGTCAAACAGGAGTAGGTGGCGGTTGGACAATTTATCCACCTTTATCTTCCAAGACAGGACAACCAGGTCCAGCTATGGATCTTGCAATTTTAAGTTTACACATTGCTGGTGCCTCTTCAATCTTGGGAGCAATTAACTTTATTACAACCATTTTAAATATGCGAACTCCAGGTATGACTTTACATAAAATGCCATTATTTGCTTGGTCAATCTTGGTTACAGCGTTTTTACTATTATTATCTCTACCAGTTTTAGCAGGCGCAATTACAATGTTGTTAACAGATAGAAATTTCGGTACAGCATTTTTTGAAGCACAGACAGGAGGAGATCCAGTTTTATTTCAACACTTATTTTGGTTTTTTGGTCATCCAGAAGTTTATATCTTAATTCTACCTGGCTTCGGTATGATTAGTCATATTGTTTCAACATTTTCGAGAAAACCTATTTTTGGTTACTTAGGCATGGCTTATGCAATGGTGGCGATCGGTGTTGTTGGTTTTGTCGTTTGGGCACATCACATGTACACGGTTGGTATGGACACTGATACTAAAGCTTATTTCTTGGCTGCGACAATGATCATTGCAGTTCCAACTGGAATAAAAATATTTTCTTGGATTGCGACGATGTGGGGTGGATCAATCAGTTTTAAAACTCCAATGCTGTGGTCAATAGGCTTTATCTTTCTATTTACTGTCGGAGGCGTAACCGGGATAGTGCTAGCAAATGCTGGAGTGGATACAGCGTTACATGATACTTATTATGTAGTGGCTCACTTCCATTATGTACTTTCATTAGGAGCAGTATTTGCAATCTTCGCTGGTTTTTACTACTGGTTTAGTAAGATGAGTGGTTATGAATACTCTGAATTCTTAGGCAAACTTCATTTCTGGCTAACATTTATTGGAGTTAATTTGATTTTCTTTCCTCAACATTTCTTAGGTTTAGCAGGAATGCCAAGAAGATATGCAGATTACCCTGATGCATTTGCAGGATGGAATTATATCTCCTCAATAGGATCATACATTGCTGTAGCTGGATTAGCTATCTTTTTCGTAAATTTACTGTACGCCTTTATTAAAAAAGCAAAAGCTGAAAAAAATCCGTGGGGCGAAGGCGCTACAACTTTAGAATGGACAGTAGACTCACCACCACCATTCCATACTTTTGAGGAACTGCCAAAGTTCAATAAATAGTTTTGAGTAGACTTGCATCAAACAGACAATCAATTAAAACATTAGATCTTTCTAAAAGTATTAAATCTTTTTTTAATTTAATGAAGCCAAGAGTAATGTCTCTTGTTCTTTTTACAAGTTTTGTGGGTTTAGTCATTGCCCCAACTTCAGTAGAGTTTGATCAATCATTTTTTGCTCTTTTAGCTGTAGCAATAGGTGCAGGGGCAGCGGGGACACTTAATATGTGGTATGAGTCAGATATTGATGCTGTAATGTCGCGTACATGTCTAAGACCAATACCGACGGGCATGATATCAAAAAAACAAGCACTTTTTTTTGGCACTGCGTTAAGTTTGATATCAATCGTAATGTTATACCAATTTTCAAATTTTCTATCAGCAGCATTACTCGCACTTACAATTGGATTTTATTTTTTTGTTTATACAATCTGGTTAAAAAAAAGAACTGCACAAAATATAGTTATTGGTGGAGCGGCTGGTGCTTTACCACCTGTCATCGGTTGGACAATAGCAACAAACTATATTTCTATTGAACCGATTATATTATTTTTATTAATTTTTTTATGGACACCATCTCATTTTTGGGCACTTAGTCTTTACAAATCAAAAGATTACCAAAAAGCTAAAATACCTATGTTACCTTTAGTCTCAGGGGTTGAATATACAAAGAAAAATATATTTTTTTATGCATTGATTATGTTTCCTGTTGCACTTGCACCTTATTATCTCAATTTTGCTAGTAAGTATTTCTTAATGGCTTCATCTCTATTGTCAGGATATTACATGATTTTATGTTATGAACTATTAATTAAACAAAAACAAAGTGAAATAAAAAAAACTGCGAAAAAAATATTCGTTTATTCAATTTTTTACCTATTTATAATTTTTTTAACTTTGCTGATTGATAATATCCTATGAATAAAAGAAGAAAAAATATTATTACGGCTTTGATATTAGTAGCATTTATGATTTTTTTATTTTTAATGACATTTTATAATATTGGAATTTATAATAGGGAGATATGATAGAATCTAAGAGAAACTTAACACCGGTTGTGCTTGTTGGAATTTTTTGTCTGATGCTAGGACTATCTTATGCTGCTGTACCATTATATGAGCTATTTTGTAGAGTAACAGGATTTGGCGGTACAGTGCGAATTGCAGACAAACAAGAGTTACCTAACATCGTGATTAACCAAGACTATCAAGTCAGATTTGATACCAATACGCACTCTGGATTGGATTGGGATTTTAAAGTTGAAAAAAATATTTTAGTGTTAAAGCCTGGAGAGATTCATAATGTTAAATTTTATGTTAAAAACAATAGTGCTACAGAAACATCAGGTGCCGCTTCATTTAACGCATCACCAAATACATTTGGCACCTATTTAACTAAAATTGGCTGTTTTTGTTTTGAAAAACAAACACTGCAACCTAATGAAACCAAAGAGTTTGTAATGTCTTTTTTCTTGGATCCAAAAGTGGTAGATGATAATAAAACTAAGGATATTTATGATGTTACTTTGTCCTATACTTTTTTTTCATCAGATTATTATAAAGGAGAAAAAATTTAATTATGTCTACAGCTGAAAAAAAACATGATTACCATTTAGTTGATCCTAGTCCATGGCCAATTTACACGTCATTTGCTACTTTAGTAGTAGCTTTGGGAGCTGTTTATTATTTTCACTATAAAGCGCTTTGGTTGTTACTAGTCGGTAGTGCGTTAGTTATTTATGGAACTTTCATGTGGTTTAGAGATGTTGTTAAAGAGGCTGAACATGAAGGACATCATACATTAGTAGTGCAAATAACCCATCGTTATGGCATGACTTTATTCATTGCATCTGAGGTAATGTTTTTTGTTGCATGGTTTTGGGCTTTCTTTAATGCAAGTTTGTTTCCAACTGAACAAATTGGAAATATTTGGCCTCCTGCTGAAATACAAACATTTGACCCTTGGGATATTCCATTAATCAACACATTAATATTGCTTTTATCTGGCACAACAGTGACTTGGGCTCACCATGCTTTACTTGAAAGTGATAGAAAAGGGTTGCTGCACGGTTTGATACTAACAGTATTTTTAGGATTTATTTTTACTTGCTTTCAAGCGTATGAATATCATCACGCAGCATTTGAGTTTTCAGGTAATATTTATGGTGCAACTTTTTATATGGCGACCGGTTTTCACGGCTTTCATGTGATTGTTGGAACTATTTTTTTGGCAGTATGTTTATTTAGAGCCAACAAAGGACATTTCAAGTCGGATCATCATTTTGGTTTTGAGGCTGCAGCGTGGTATTGGCACTTTGTTGACGTCGTTTGGTTATTTTTGTTTGCAGCAATTTATATCTGGGGCAGTTAATAATTGCCAAAATATTCTAATCTTTTTAATTTTTTAGTATTAGTTTTCATTGTCATATTTTGCTCATTAGGCACCTGGCAACTCTACCGTTTGGACTGGAAAAAAAATTTAATTTTAGAAATAGAGCAAGGGTTAAACGAAAATCCTGTTTTATTTAATTCAACAGCAATTCAAGATTATAAAAAAGTTTTTTTGGAGGGAAAATATTTTTTTGATAAACAAATATATTTGTATGCTTTAAATGATAGTGGTCAGCCGGGTTATGAGGTATTAACCCCCTTTAAAACAAATATTGGATTTCATGTATTAATTAACCGAGGGTGGATACCAAACAATCTAAAAAACAGTCCCGAGATCAATTTAGATCTTAACTCTAATTATAAACTGACAGGGATTTTAAAAAAACATTCCATCAAAAATCCTTTTAAACCCAAAAATGATATCAATAATAACATTTGGTTTTATCTAGATAAGGGTGAAACAAGTTCATTTACTAAATTTGAACTTCCAGATTTCAGTATAATATTATCAAGCAAGCAACAGCCTTCACCACCTTATTTAAAAAAAATTACAAGTGACTTGCCTAATAATCACCTAAGTTACGCTATAACATGGTATCTGATTTCAATAGCAATCATGATATTTTTTTTATATTTTAGAAAAAGGTGAAATATTTTAGCACTAGAGACAAAAATCTAAACTTGGATTTTAAAGAAATCTTTTTAAGAGGTTTGGCACCTGACGGGGGACTTTTTTTACCAAAAGTAGTCAAACGATATTCAACCAGTGAATTAGTCAATCTAAAGAAATTAAACTATCAAGATTTGGCTTATGAAATTATCTCGAATTTTTGTAGTGATGATCTAAAACCAAAGCTTACAAATATTATAAAAAAATCTTATTCTAATTTTTTTGATAAAAACGTTGTTACATTAAAGCAATTAGATCATCTCAATTTTCTAGAATTATATCATGGCCCTACTTTGGCTTTTAAAGATTACGCTATGCAAGTAATTGGAAATATATATGAAGAATATTTAAGTAATAGTGATCAAAAAATAACTATCGTCGTAGCAACATCAGGAGATACCGGTGCAGCTGCTATTTATGCTTTAGCGAATAAAAAAAATATTAATCTTTTTGTATTACATCCAGAAAACAAAGTATCACCTGTACAGCGTAAGTTTATGACAACGGTTAATGCAAAAAATATTTTTAATTTAGCAATCAAGGGAAATTTTGATGATTGTCAATCAATGGTAAAAAAAATGTTTATGGATGAAAAGTTTAGAAAAGCTGTAAATTTATCTGCAGTTAATTCTATCAACTGGGGAAGAATTGTCTGTCAAATAGTTTATTATTTTTATGCTTTTTTAAGAATGGATGAGGATAAAATAAGTTTTGCCGTCCCAACCGGAAACTTTGGTGATATTTATGCTGGCTATATGGCTAAAAAAATGGGTTTACCGATCGACAAATTAATCATCGCCACTAATGAAAATGATATTCTTCATCGGGTTGCTACAACCGGCAAATATGAACCTAAAGGAGTGAAACCCTCCATATCGCCGAGTATGGATATTCAGGTCTCTAGTAACTTTGAGCGATTAATATTTGATTTAGTTGGTGAGGATGCGGAAGTAGTAGCAAAATTAATGAAGGATTTATCTAACAATGGTTCTTTCACTATCAACAAAGATCAACTGGACAAACTTAAAAAAGATTTTTTATCATGTCGGGTTGAGGAAAAGGAAACGCTAAGTATTATTGAAAAAGTAAAAGAAGATTATAATTTTATTATAGATCCACATACAGCCACAGCTACTAAATACTCTTTAGATAATATTAATAGCAAAGTAATAGTTTTATGTACTGCTCATCCATTTAAATTCAAAGATACTATTGAAAATAAATTAGGTATTAAGATTAATACTCCGCCCCAAGCTAAAAATTTAATGGATAAAGCTGAAAATTTTGATACTCTTGATTTAAACTTACAGCAAATTATAAAGTACATTTTAGATAAAACCCAATGAAAATAAAAATTGGAGACAATATACCAAATTCTGAATTCTATTTTTTAGAAGATGATGGTTCAGTGCAAAAGCGATCATCAATTGAATTAGTGGGAAAAGGCAAATCTATTTTATTTGGCCTACCTGGAGCTTACACAGCGACCTGTTCAGCTAAACATCTTCCGGGATATCTAAACAATTATGAATTAGCCCAAAAGAAAGGAATAACTAAAATTATTTGCTTATCGGTTAATGATCCATTTGTCATGAAAGCGTGGGGGGAGAAAAATAATGTCGGTAATAAAATTATCATGGCTGCAGATCCATTTTGCAATTTTACAAAAGCAATAGGAGCAGAAATTGATAGGTCTGCTAGAGGTTTGGGAATTAGGTCAGCCAGATATTCGATGCTGATCGAAGAAGGAGTTTTAAAAAATATTAAAGTTGAAGAAGATGCTGGTCTCTGTGAAATATCAGGTGCAGCCAATTTTTTAAATAGTATTTAATTTTTAGCTGTTTCATTAGCTAATTTATCTACTTCCTCATTAAATTCATTGCCAGCATGCGCTTTGACCCAATGCCAACTAATCTCAAAATTTTTGGTTAATTTGTCTAATTCTTTCCAAAGATCAATATTTTTGACAGTTTTTTTATTTGATGTTTTCCAATCATTTTTTTTCCAATTAATGATCCATTCTGTAATACCATCTTTGAGATATTTGGAGTCCGTATAAATCTCAACACTGCTTCCATTAGGTATTATTTTTAGAGCTTCAATAGGTGCTGTCAATTCCATTTGATTATTAGTCGTATTTTTTTTGGAACCTTTAAGATAATCCTTTTTATTGCCTGAAATGATTAATGCCGCCCAACCACCATTACCAGGGTTTCCGATACATGCACCATCTGTATAAACTTTATAAATCATTCAAAAAAAATATTCTTCTGGACCTTTAGAATTTTTGTGAAATTCTAGTCGTGTAAGATACTCAATAGGATCTTTAATTTTCACAATGGCATCATGGTCTGGATTTAACGCGTCAAATACTCTCGTCATTAAAAATCGTAGAGCAGCGCCTTGAGACAAAACTTTGATTGAATCAACCTCCTCAATAGAAACCTTTCTAATTGATTGATAACCATCCATAAAATTTTTTGCTTTTGTAACATTAAAACTTAAATTTTTCTCTGAACCATCAAAACATAAAGCATTAAAACATATTGCAATTTCGAAAGCATAGAAGTCATTGCATGAAAAGTAGAAGTCAATAATTCCATTAAATTGATTATCTTTAAAAAAAATATTATCGGGAAATAAATCAGCATGAATTATTCCAGACGGTAAATTCTTTGGCCAATTTTTTTCAACATCAGTAAGATTTTGTGAAATTAATTTAGGTAAATCTTTATGAATTTTAGAACACTGATCTTTTACTTGATCAAAAATTTTTTTCCAAGAAGAAATTGATAAATCGTTTGCTCTATTAATATTTTTAAATTTAGAAGTGAGTAAATGTAATTTTGCTGCTTCCGCCCCAACCTGTTTGCATTCTGCCGGACTTAAATTTTTTTTAGGTTTACCTTCTAAGAAACTCGAAATCATTAAACTTTTATTATTATACTTTGAAATTGAAACTCCAGAATTATTTACTATCGGTTTTGGACATTTAAAGTTATTTTTATTTAGATCTTGCATGAGTTGAGCAAAAAAAGGTAGATCGGACTCATTAACTCTTTTTTCGTAAATTGTTAATATATAATTAATATCATCAGCGAGAATTAAGTAATTTGTATTTTCAATACCCTCGGTAATTGGAGAATATTTTTCTATTTTTCCAATTTTATAATTTTGAAGAATTTTTTCAAAATCTTTTGACTCAAGTTTAGTATAAACAGCCATATTAGTTTAGTTCTCTTGGAATTTTAAATTCAATATTTTCTTTGGCTATAGAAATTTCTTCGAGAGAGATTACAAGTTCTTTTTTTATTTTTTCAATTATCTTAGTTACTATAGCCTCAGGGGCAGATGCGCCTGAAGAAATTCCTATATTTTTGCACTGACTAATTTCATTCATAGGTAATTCTGTGTGTTCATCTATTAAATATGATTTTTGGCACCCAGCTTGTTTGGCAACTTCCACAAGTCTCTGGGAATTCGAAGAATTACTGCTTCCAATTACAAATAACATTTCACATTTCTTAGCAATATTTTTTATAGCCATTTGCCGGTTTGTGGTTGCATAGCAAATATCCTCTTTGATTGGAGCTTTTATATCAGGAAATTTTTCTTTAAGAGCCTCAATTATTTCTTTTGTATCATCCACAGATAAAGTGGTTTGAGTTATATATGAAATTGGTTTTGAAAAATTTGATGTGTTAAGTTTTTTTACATCATCTATAGTTTCAATTAATGTAATAGCTCCAGTTGGTAGTTGACCCATAGTTCCAATAACTTCTGGGTGGTTTTTATGTCCTATTAAAATAATATCCATGCCTCTTTTATAATTTTGTTCTGACTCTCTATGCACTTTGGATACCAAGGGACAGGTTGCGTCGATAAATTTTAAATTATAATTCTTGGCTTGTTCAGGGACACTTTTGGGAACACCGTGTGCAGAAAATATTACTGGGCGCGACCTATCTTGAATTTCATCAAGTTCTTCGACAAAGATTGCTCCTTTTTTTTTTAAGTCATTTACTACACTTTTATTATGTACAATTTCATGTCGAACATAAACTGGGCTACCATATTTTTCTAATGATTTATTGACTATTTCAATGGCTCGCTCAACACCTGCACAAAACCCTCTTGGTGATGCTAAATATATTTTAAGCTCTTTTTTCATTTTTTTCTAAAAGGTATTCAAGCAATATATGCGGAAAAGTAAGTGACGCCAAACCAATAAAAACAACCTTTAAAACTGCTGAATTTAATGAAAAATAATTATTTAAAACATAAACTCCAATTATAAATGTAGTGCACGTTATAAACGTTAGAGGCAAAGATTTTTTTAAAAAACTTGTTAATCCTTTGTTAAAACTAATTTTATTAATTTCATATATTAAAGATAGTGAATGCCTAACAGAATGCAAAAAACAAAAATAAATTGTAAATGCTACAAGCGGTGAAAAAGTTGCATTCAGAGCAATAATTGTAAACCAATCTGCTATAAGAAAGCCATTGCTTTTTCCCCAGTAAGCAAGAAAAAAATTACTTAAAAAACTTAGAAAAATTAGAGGTAAAATTAATTGTTCATTAGATACAAGAAGTAATTGATAATTAATAGTTTCAAAAATTTCAATAGTCTGATCTTTTTTCAGGAATAATGGTGCCAAAATTACAATCGATCCTTTAAGTAAATAGAAAAAATCTACAAACTTATTTTCAATTTTAATACCACAATTACAATCCTCTTTTCCAAAATGATAAGCGGCAATTAATAAAAAAATACTTAGTATTAAATTTGGAAAAATGAACCATAACCCAATTACTAAAATAGAAATAAATACATAAGACAAATAAAATAGATATTTGTTTTTAATACCGTAAAATTTTAAGATCTTTATTCCTTTAATGTTATCTAAAGAACCATGCATAATTCCTATCGTAGATATTAAAAAAAAACAAAATAAGTTTGTATATTGAATTTCTACATTTATCATTTTCACAAGTGGTACAATAATTAAGATTGTTAAAAAAAATAAATAAAGGGAGTAGTGTTTATTAATTTTATAAATATCCATTTAAAATAATTCCTTCATAAAAATCCATTTCGGCATTTTTGCTATAATCAAACAATCTTCAAAAAAATTACTTTTATTTGATAAAAATTTAATAACAGTATTTGATGAATTTAGAAACATTTTATAAAAGATCAAAGGCATCTTTTCTGGATTATTCTTAAGAACTCTTAAAAATATTTCATCTAAGAATTTGTATTTTTTTCCGAAATGATATTTTTTTTGGTCTTGGATTTTATCTATATTTTTTCTGATGTATTTACTATGTTCCTGAATATTTAGAAAGGTGTATCCTGTGCTTAATCTAGTCATTCCTCCAGCAGAACCAATGTTAATGGTTTTTTTATCATTATTAGCCAGAGGGTAAAATAAAGGTATTTTTCCCTTTTCTGTATAATTAATTTTATAACTATTTATACCTAAATTATTTTTAATATAATTCTCTAATTGATAATCATAATCCATTAAAGTTTGATCTTCTAAATCTGACAACCAAGTAGTTTCAATTAATGCTCTATTTTTTTTGAAAGGCAATGTATAAAAAAAGTGTACCCTATTTCTTTGTTCGCAATTAAAATCCATTAGATTTAAAATTCTATCATCAAATATTTCTTTAGTTGTTTCTATCTCAATACCTTGAAAGTGTTGCCATAATTCAGATTTATTGATTCCACCTTCAAAAACACTATTAAAAATTAATGAATTCTCTGAATTAATTTCTTTAATATTTTTGAAAAAACTCACGTTAGGATTAGCAGAAAGTTTTGAATTAATCTTTTTATAAAATCTCCCGCTATCAATACTTTGATAGGGAAAATTTTCATTTTTTAATTCACAAGAACCTTCTGTAGTGTTGATTGTAAAATTACTCCAACTTTTTATAACACAATCTTCAAAATTATGATCAAACACCTTCCAAAATGACCAAGTCTTATCTCGTTGATACTCATTCCGTGGTTCTATTATTGCTAAGGTTTTGTCTTTTAACTTTTCATTGATCTCAAGCTCATAAGCCAAAGAAAGACCAGCACATCCACCACCAACAATTACATAATCAAATTCTCTCATTTAAATCTATTTCCTTGATCAAAATTGAATGATTTTTAAAATTATCGTAGCTAATATCTTTCACAAACAATAATTTTATAAAGTCTATAACTGAGTTTAATGTCTCTATTATTTTAGCAAAGAATGGAACATATATTTTTCCAGCGTTATCATAGTTTTTAATATTTTTTTGTTTAAGAATATAATAGTTTATTTTTTTATAAATTCTCCTTGCCACGATTACAGCAAATCGAAATTTCAAAGGAATACTGCTTATTGATTTAAAAGATTTATCATAAAAATATTCAGAGTCTTTAATTGTTTCCTCTATAGATGAAAAGTCGTGCTTAATATATTCACGATTGCGGTTTTTATCTTCTATAACATCGCGTGCAATATTTGTTAGTTGCATGGCGATACCTAAGTCAATCGCACCCTTATAAGCCTCCTTATTTTTAACTTTTAATATTTTTGACATCATTAATCCCACAGTGCCAGCGACTCTATAAGAATATATTAATAAATTCTTTTTAGTTTGCATTTGAAGGTTTTCAGTTAAGTCTGTTTCTACTCCATCAAACAAATCATAAACAACTTTAAGAGGAATGTTTTCATTATTTATTAAGGACCACATTTCTTTTATAATTAAGTTGCCTGAATTCTTATCAGTAAAGTCCTTCTTAAACTTAAAAAAGTATTCTTTTTTGATTTCTAATTTATTTTCATCATCAACAATATCATCTAACGTTCTACAAAAATTATATAAAGTTGAGCTTTTTTGAAATACTGCTTTATCTAAAAAGAAACTTGCCCAATAAAAAGATTTTGCATGTTTTTTCAGTAAATTAATTTTCATTTTATTAATTCATCTACGACTTTAGCCGAAGACAGTACCCCTGGCATACCAGCGCCTGGATGTGTACCAGCGCCCACAAAAAATAAATTTTCAAATATTTCAGATTGATTATGAAATCTAAAATAAGCTGACTGTGAAAACTTAGGCTGAATTGAAAAACCTGAACCATGCAGAGTAGATAAATCTTTTTCAAAATAATCAGGTGTTAAGTAAAAATCATCAACCACATTTTCTTTTATACCTGGTAAAACTGATTTATCCATTACGTTTAATACTAATTTTTTAAACTCCTCTCCTTTTTGATCCCAATTAATTTGTGATAAATTGTTAGGCACAGGAACCAAAACATAAAAAGCGTCATGTCCAGGAGGAGCCATTTTCTGGTCAGTTGCCGTCGGTCTATGCAAATAATAACTAATATCATCTGAGAGGGTTTTTTGTTCAAAAATTTGCTCTAAATGTTCTTTATAACTTTTTCCAAAATAAATTGTATGATGAGCAACATCATTGTATTGCTTTTTAGATCCAAAATAATAAACAAATAATCCCATAGAGTAGTCCATTCTTTTAATTTTTTGGTTAAACCAAAAACTATAATTGTTTTTATGTTTAATTAAATTTTTATAAACATTCGGTGGATCAGAATTACAGATCACATAGTCACTCTCTATGATCTCAGTATTATTAATTTTTAAACTCATAATATTTTTGTTATTAGTTAAAATTTCTGTAACTTCTGAGTCTTTTCTAATCTTGATACCTTCCTCGACCATTAATTTTTCTAGTGCACTTACCACACTCCCGGTGCCACCTAAGGCGTAATGAATTCCCCATTTTTTTTCTAAAAATAAAATTAGTGTATAAATTGAAGTAGTGGTAAAGGGATTGCCTCCAACTAATAGAGGATGCATACTAAATACCCTTCTTAATTTTTCGTCCTTAATATAACTTGAAACAAGTTTATAGACTGATTGATAACTTTTTAATTGAAGTAAATCAGGAATTTGTTTGAGCATAAAAAAAATATTTTTAAAAGATTTAGAGGATAATTCCTCATAACCTTTTTTAAAAATTTTTTCTGTAAACTTAACTAATTGCTTATACCCATCAAAATCTAAAGTTGAAAATTTTTCTATTTCAGACTTCATCGAATTTTCATCTCCAGAATAATCAAACCGTGTGCCATCATGAAAGACAAAACGATACCATAAGTTCAACGGAACAATTTTTACATAATTTGAAATCTTTTTATTAAATAATGAAAATAGTTCCTCAAATAAATAGGGTGCTGTTATAACTGTAGGGCCACCATCAAATATAAAATTGTTTTTTTTAAAAACCCTAGCTCTACCACCTAAATCTTTGTGTTTTTCTAACAGGGTTACATCATGACCTTTAGCGCGCATTCGCAATGCAGCAGCTATGCCACCAAAACCAGAACCAATAACTAAAACTTTCTTCATTTAAAATGAGTATATCAATTATTTGGTTTAGTAAAAATTTTTATGACTAGTTTTTACTTTGATTTTTTTTAATGATTTGTTTTGTCTCGTCTAGGCTTTTTTGAAAAACCATTTCTAATTTAGATTTATTTAAGGAGTCTGCTAGTAATTTTTTCACAGAGTCGATAGCTAGAAGGACTGATGCATTTTTAAATTCTTTAATTGCCTGTTCTTTCATTGATTTGATTTTATTTTCAGCATTATTTTTCTTAATTTCCATTGATGAATGAAACATATCGTTTGCTTTAACAAGATTTTTTTCGATAACTTCATTTGCATGATTAATCATTTTTTGAGTTTCCTCTTTTGAGTTACTTAAAATTTTATCATTTTCACTTAGAAGATTTTTAGCTTCATTCTTTAATTTTTCAGCGTTATCAACTTGTTGTTTTATTTTCTCAATGTTGTCTTGTATTGCAGCATTAACTTTAATATGGATTTTAAAGTAGATTAATAATCCAAGAAAAATAACAAAGGAAATTGCTACCCAAAATGTTGCATCAAAACTCATAAATACTTTTCTTTATTTTTTTTTAAATTTTCACCAATCAACGTATCAACGCTCGTTTTGTTTAACTCAGAGCCTGTGATTTCATATATTATTTTTGAGGATAATTCAGAGGCGATAGTAGGTATTTTTTTTAAAGATTCATTTTTAAAATCATTAATTTCTTTTTCTGCCTTTTTTATTTCTTCATCTATCTGTTTTTGAATAGTTTCTTTTTTCTCTTTAATCTCTTTATCAATTTTTTCATTACCATCTTTTAAAATTTTTTGGACTTGTCTTTTAGCGTTTTCAATATTCTTTTTATATTCAGATATTTTATTTTCAGCTTCATGATTTGATTTTTCAGCCTCATCAAGATCATCTCTAATTTTATTTTCTCTTGTATCTATAGAGTTTCGGATTTTTGGAACATAAATTTTAGATACTAACAAATAAAGCACTGTAAAAAAAAGTGCTAACCAAAATGCTTGCGATCCCCAATAGGTCGGATCGAGCTGAGGCATCCCAGCCTCAGCTGCCATGATTTTTACATTTAAAAAAAGTAAAAAAATTATATTAAAAAATAAAATTTTTTTCACTTTAGAATGCAAATAATATTATTAAAGCTACTACTAAACCAAATAGTCCAGTAGCTTCAGCTAAGGCAAACCCTAACAACAAGTTAGGAAATTGCTTTTGTGCTGCTGATGGATTTCTCATCGCTCCTGACAAGTAATTGCCAAAAATTAATCCAATGCCAACACCAGCTCCTGCTAATGCGATTGCAGCTAAACCTGCTCCAATCATTTTTGCTGCTTCTAGCTCCATTGTTCCTCCTTTAGTGATGTAAATTTAAAGCATCGTTTAAATAGATGCATGTTAATATTGCGAAAACATAGGCTTGTAAAAATGCTACTAATATTTCCAATCCAGTTAACGCGACTGAAAAACTAAGTGGCAACCAACCACCTAGAATTCCAAGACTTACTACAAATCCCCCAAAAACTTTCATCATGGTATGTCCAGCCATCATGTTAGCAAATAATCTTACTGATAATGACACTGGTCTGCTTAAATAGGAGATAATTTCAATAACAACAATCAGTGGTAATAACACCACTGGTACACCGCTTGGTACAAATAATTTTAAATAACCAAAGCCGTGCTTTATAAAACCAATAATTGTTACACCAATAAATATTACTAATGCTAATAACATTGTAATTATAATATGGCTAGTAACAGTAAACGAGTAAGGGATCATTCCAACCATGTTACAAAACAGAACAAAAATAAATAAACTAAAAATAAACGCAAAATATGGTTTAGCTTTTGATCCCGCTGTATCACTGATCATTTTAGCGATAAAATTATAAAATAATTCTGACATTAATTGTAATTTTCCAGGAACGATACTTTTTTTATTTGTGCTCAATGTTAAAAAAATAGAAATCAGAACTAATGAAACTAACATAAATAAACTCGAATTTGTAAAAGAGAGGTCAATTCCGCCTATTTTAATCTCAGGTCCAATTTTATAGACATTGAACTGGCTCATTGGATTAGCAGCCATTAGTTAATCCTCATTATTTGAATTTTGTAATTTTTTTGCAACTCTAATAACATTTATTATTCCTGTAACCGCACCTAAAATAAAGAATATAATAATAAGCCAAGGTTTAGTATCAAACCATTGATCTAAAATAAACCCCAATATTGTCCCAACCAAAACTGCTGACACCAACTCTGTACTTAGTTTAAAAGCATTACCGAAAAAGTTTGATTTATTGCTTTTATCATCACTGGTTTCTTTAGAAATTTTGGTTTTTTCAATTTTTAGGCGAGTCCTAAAATCCTCATCCATTATGCAACAAGACCTTCAGCTCTTTCAAGATCAACCGCCACTAATTGACTTACACCCTTTTCAGGCATGGTGACCCCGTAGAGCCTTTGCATTTTTGACATCGTATAAGCGTGGTGAGTGATAATAATAAATCTGGTTTTAGTAATATCTTTTATTTGAGCTAAAAGATTACAAAAACGAGTAACATTAGCATCATCTAATGGAGCATCGACTTCGTCCAATACACAAATTGGTGATGGGTTTACCAAGAAGACAGCAAAAATCAAAGATAAGGCTGTCAGGGCTTGTTCACCACCTGAAAGTAAAGTTATAGATTGTAATTTTTTTCCAGGCGGAGAAACTAATAATTCAAGACCTGCCTCGAGTGGATCATCGGAGTCAACAAAATCTAATTTTGCAGTTCCGCCATTAAAGAGTTTAGCATAAACCTCAGAAAATTTCTTATTTACTTTTTCGAACGCATCGACAATACGTTCTCTGCCTTTCTCATTCAATTCTGAAATACTGCTTTTTAATTTAATAATTGCAGTAACTAAATCTGCTCTATCTGACTCCATTTTTTCAATTTCGCCTTGAATATTTTTAGTTTCTTCATCAGCTCGTAAATTTACTGACCCCAATGCCTCTCTTTGCTTATTTATGTTTTCTAATTTTTCTTCTTGCTCACTGATACTTGGAAGTTGCTCCATCGCTAAATCAGTATGATTAATTAAATTTTTTGTATCTTCAATTCGAAGATCATTTTTGAGGTTGAAGACTAAATCGCTTTTTCTTTTCTCAATTCCCTCAATAGTAGCTTCTAGCCTTGCTCTATTCTCTCTAAGTAAACTATATTTTTCTTGAACTTCATTAAGATTTTTTTTAATTTCGTTTAACTTAGTCTCTCCCGCTGAGATTTGCTCTTCAAGTTCTTGGTTTTCTTTGTTCAAGTTTTCTAGATTTTGAAGATTTTGCCCCTTGCTTTGAGCCAGCTTTTCAGGAATTTGTTGATTATCATCAATATCATTTCTAATTTTTTCCTGTCTATTTTGTAACTCTGAAGTCATTTTCTCAGAGTTAATTTTTAAATTTTTCCAGTTTTCTAATTCATTATCTATATTTTTAAATCGCTCTTTTCTTTTAATCGAGTCTTTTTGTATTGTTTGGCTATCACTAAAGTCTGTAGCATACCTTTCTTGCAGGGATGTTAATTTGTCAATAAATTGATCGAATTGTGATTTATAATTTTGTTCTAAAATAACTTTAAGCGACTCAATTTCTGACTGCGCTACTTCTTTTAAAGTATTGATTTCCTCTTTTGCATTTTGTGGTTTGTTTTGATCTATATATTGGATACTATTATCAAGCCGTCTGATAACTTCCTCAAACACTTTAATCTTAGGTTCAGTATTACTAATTGATTCTAGTCTAGCAAATAAGTTTTTAAAATCTTCTTTATGTGTATATAAATTATCTTTTGAGAGATTTAACTTTTCATTTGATTTTTTTTCAATATCAAATAAATCTTTTTCACTTTTGAGAATTGTATCTTTTTCCTCTAATAACCTTTTTTCATTGAGACTAGCATCTAAACCAATACTTTTTTCTCTTTCTAAGTCAGAATAAATTAAATCTAAATCTTTTTGTAATTTAACTCTTAAATCTTTAACTCTTTTTTCCTCATCTTGAAGATTGTTTAAATCAAGGTTGATTTTTTGTATTTTTGCTAAATTTTCTAATTTCCTATCTCTTAAAGGAGCAATTTTTTTATCTTCATCGCTTAACAAATTGTTGTTATGTGTAAGATCTATTTTTACAGCACTTAAATCATCTTCTTGCTCATTAATTTTATCTTTTAGGGATGTCTTTTCTAAGTCGATTTCTTGTATTTTTAAAAAATATAAACCTGCTTCAATCTTTTTAATTTCTTTAGAAATTTCTTTATAACGTGTAGCCTCTTCAGCTTGTTTTTTCAGATTATCTAACTGCTTTTGTTTTTGTTTTCTTAAGTCATCTGCTCTTTTGAGATTATTTTCTGCAGCTTGCAGTCTAGACTCCGCTTCATCTCTTCGAGCATGTATGCCTGAAATTCCAGCAGCTTCTTCTAGAATAACTCGACGCTCAGCAGGCTTTTGTGTAACTAATTGACCAATTCGACCCTGACTAATTAGTGATGGTGAATGCGCTCCAGTTGAGAGGTCAGCAAACAGAGTTTGCGCATCTTTTGCTCTAACTTCCTTTTTATTAATATAATATTTAGAACCTTTATCTTTTTCTATTCTTCTAGTAACAACTATCTCATCAAAATCTTTATATTGATTAAGTTGATTTTTTTTATCATTGGCTAAGTAAACAGAAACCTCAGTAATGTTTTTGGCTGGTCTATTGGACGTGCCAGCAAAAATTACATCTTCCATGCCAGAACCCCGCATACTTTTTGCCGAGGTTTCTCCCATGCACCATCTAAGTGCCTCCACAATATTTGATTTACCGCAGCCATTCGGACCGACTACGCCAGTTAAGCCATCCTCAATAAAAAAAGTAGTTTTATCAAAAAAAGACTTAAATCCATTAATATCAATTTTTTTAAATTGCATTATTTTTTATAAGTTTTTTTCTAATTCTTTTTTGAATTGTTTATAATCATGGGTGCCCTCATATTTTTTTTCATTGATAAAAATAGTTGGGGTACTCGAAATATTATATTTTTTTTGACTTTCAATTCTTTCTGTTAAAATTAATTTTTCCATTTCTTTATCAACAAAGCATTTTTCTACGATATTTTTTTCAATACCAAAGTCTGTACCAAGTTTAAGCAAATTAGCATTAATTTTGTTGATATCATTCCCTACAGCCCAATTATTTTGTTTATCATAAATAATTTTTAAAAGATCGAATCTTCTTGCTGGCTCACTGGTGCATCTTAATAACTTTTCAGCATTCAGAGCAGCTAAATCTAGGGGAAAAGCATGGTGTTCAAATTTGACTAATTTTTTTTCAATAAATTCAGCATTAAGCTCTTCAAAAATTTTTTTATGAAAGTTTGCGCAGTGCGGACATGTCAATGAGGAAAATACTTTGACAGTAATTTTGGCATTGCTATCGCCCACAACCATGTTTGCTTGAGAAGACGGTGCAAACAATACTCCAATAACAAGAACTATTGAAAAGAGGAAATTCGCAAAAAAATTTCTGTTCATATTATTCGACAATTTTTAGTTTAATTTCACTAATCATATTTTTACCAAAAAAATGATTAATTTTATTTATAATATCAGTTCTTTGATATTCAATCTCTAATTCGTTGCCATGGTAAACATTAAGGTAAAGTCTATGAATGTTCTGATGTTTTATTAACATAATTTTTAAAGGATAACAAAGTTGAGCGATATTTTTACCAACTATTTTCTCCCAATTTTTTATCAATGAAGAAAATTGTTGCCCCTGTTTACCCAACGTTTTCTTAAAAGTTTTTGGTAATGTAATTGATAATTTTCTTAATCCTTGAGTGAACAATTCAGATTTATTATTATTTCGCTTATGCATATAAATTTTAATTTATCAAAAAAAATAATTCCTTGGTATGAAATTAATAAGCGAGATCTGCCATGGCGTGTTAGTAAATATTCAAAAGAGCATGATTATTACAGGCTGCTGAGTGAATTTATGTTGCAACAAACACAAGTCAAAACAGTCATTCCATATTTTAAACAATTTATTAAATCTGTTCCCACTTTAAAATCGCTCAGCAAAACAAACATAAAAAAAGTAATGAAATTATGGGAAGGTCTTGGGTACTATCGTAGAGCTAAAAATCTTTTACAGACTTCTAAAATTTTACAGAACCAAAACAATGGCAGACTGCCGGATAATCATAAGGACCTTATGAAATTACCAGGAATAGGGGAGTATACCGCGAATGCTTTATTAGCTTTAGTATATAATAAAGCGGTTTTAGCAATCGACGGTAATGTTAAAAGAGTAATTGCAAGGATTATTAAAAGAAAAGAAGATCAAATAAACTTTAATAAGTTTCTTGAAATTAATCATGCGAAAATATTTAACACTAAAAAAAAATCAACTTTAGTTGAAGCAATGATGGAATTTGGTGCTACAGTTTGTACGCCCCAACAACCTAGATGCTTTAATTGTTGTTTAAAAAAAAATTGTAAATCTTATAATTTAGAAAAAAAATCTACCAATGCTAAAAAGAAGTACCATAAAAAACAATATGATATTTTATGTTACATTAATTTAAAAAAACAAATTGCACTTAAAAAAAATAATAATTTAGGATTTTTACATAATAATTTATTGCCAATTATAAAATCTAGAAACTTAAATTTTAAAAAAAATTCATGGTCTTTTTTTAAAAATTACAAGAAGATGATCTCAAATAAAAAATTAGATATTAATTTGTATTATAAATTTTCTTCAAAAATTCCTAAAGATATGCGATGGTTTAATTTGAATGAGTCAAAGACTTTTGTTCCAACATTTACAAAAAATATAATTAATGAAGTAAAGACTTTATATTAATGAAAAAAAAAATAGCAATTATTGGCTCAGGTATCGCAGGACTTACACTAGCAAACTTATTAAATAAAAATTCTACATTTGAATTTAGAGTTTATGAAAAAACACAGGATCATATTATTGAGGAAGGTTATGGCATTCAACTCGCAACCAACGCTATAAAAATTCTTAATCAAATAGATTTTAATCAAGTCAATCAAAAAAAAATATATCACCCTAAGATGCTAGATTTTTACGATCTGCAGAATAAAAAAATATGTGAACTTAATTTTGAAAGATTTAATACTCAAGATGCTAAATATACTACTCTTCAAAGGTCAACGTTAATAGAGTTTTTGAGAGCCAAAGTTTATAAAGAATATTTAAAATTTGATAAACAAATTAAAGAAGTTTCTAAATTAAAAGATAAAATTTTAATTAAATTTAATGATAATACAAATGACTTAGTTGATTATGTAGTTGTTGCAGATGGAATATTCTCCAGCACGAGATCGTTTTTTGAGAAAAAAAAAAATTCACCTATTTTTAAAAAAGCAATAGCTATTCGAACCGTCATTAGTTCTAAATCAGAACTGCAGGTAAATGAACAAAATATCAGTTTGTTTATGGGGGCAAATGTTCATTTGGTCGTCTATCCCATCAACCAAAATCAAGAACTCAATTTAGTTTGTATAGTTAGAACAAAGAAATATGATCCAGAAAATCTTCAGACTTTAATTAATGAGAAGGTAACAGCCCAAAACTCAAATCTGAAAAATTTATTCCAGAATAAAATTAAATCATTCCCCCTCTATGCAACTCCAAAAATATTGCCATCTTCAAATCAAAAAGTATTTTACATCGGTGATGCTTTTAATGGACTACTACCAACCTTTGCACAGGGTGCTGGTCAGTCGATTGAAAGTGCGTATGAATTATTTAATTTATTAAAAAAAGATAATTTAAATATTGCAAATAAATATTTTAAAGCAAGATCACAAAGAATTAAAGTAGTCAGAAGAAGATCTAACTTAAACTTTCTAGTCTTTCATATTTCAAATGCAATCCTACAAAAAATAAGAAATTTGATTTTAAAATTTTTGATTAAAAGAAAAGGGTTTATTAAGAATTATCTAGGTGCAGTTTATAAAATCTAAATTCGTTTTTCCGATATAAATTTTTGTCTTAAACTATCTATTGGGACTATTGCACCATTAATATTACAGTACCAATATGTCCAACCATTATAACTTTCAGCTCCAACAATTTTAGCTGCTACTTTATGTATTGATCCCTCTGCTTCTTTATACTTAATACTTCCATCAACCATTATTTTTGCGTTAATTTTTTTATCTAAGTCAAAAAGAGTGGTCCCCGGTTTTAATATACCAAGC
>Ga0255754_10000244_pt1 | contig 43162 bp, 34 predicted proteins | sample 101ome_22_FD_179954 | JGI IMG/M metagenome (GOLD analysis project Ga0255754, IMG submission 179954) | Coastal salt marsh microbial communities from the Groves Creek Marsh, Skidaway Island, Georgia - 101412BT metaG (version 2) | ecosystem: Environmental > Aquatic > Marine > Intertidal zone >... | reverse complement strand
TCCATTATCAAAGAAATGGGGCTTGACAAAGACATCTATAAATACAAGCAAATCCAGCAGCGTATATCTGCCTTTAAAAATAGCTTAATTACCGTCAAGGCTTACTATAACAATCCTGAATTACAAGAAGCGGATGCAATCGCTCGTAAGCCTCGCATGGGAGAAATCTATAATGAGTATGTCAACCGGTTATTCAAGGCAGGAGCGATGGACTTTGATGATTTACTACTTCGGACGAATGAACTTCTCAATCGTTTCCCAGAGGTATTAGTTAGGTATCAAGAGCGATTTAAGTATATTCTTGTGGATGAGTATCAGGATACTAATCACTCACAATATTTGATCGTGAAGGCCTTGTCTGATCGATATCAGAATATTTGTGTTGTGGGAGACGATGCACAAAGTATCTATTCTTTTAGAGGAGCCAATATCAGTAACATACTCAATTTTCAACGCGATTACGATCAAGTAGCAGTTTATCGATTAGAGCAGAACTATCGATCAACGAACACTATTGTTCGAGCGGCGAACTCTGTTATTTCTAAAAATAAAGATCAAATTGAAAAGCAGGTTTGGACAGACAATCCAGATGGAGATAAAATAATTGTCCATCGAAGCGCTACTGATGCGGACGAAGGAAGATATGTTGCCAGTACCTTATTCGAATGGAAACTTAATAACCAATTGAAAAACGGGGACTTCGCAGTTCTGTATAGAACCAACTCTCAGTCAAGAGCCATAGAGGATGCGCTTCGAAAGCGTGATATCCCTTATAGAATTTATGGTGGACTTTCTTTTTATCAGCGAAAAGAGATTAAGGATGTTCTAGCTTATTTACGCCTAGTAATTAATCCCAAAGATGAAGAAGCGCTAATGCGGGTAATTAATTATCCGACCCGTGGTATCGGACAAACGACTCTTGATAAGCTAGTCGTTGCCGCGAAGGAAACGGGAATGAGTGTATTCGAACTACTTTCTGCTGAAAACCGCTCCTCACTTAAAATAAATGCTAGTACCTCAAATCGACTAGAGGACTTCGCGACTATGATAAGAAGTTTTCAGATTTTGGCTGAGAGTGCTGATGCATTTACCCTTACCGAGCATGTGATCAAGAAGTCGGGTTTAGTACTTGAGATGAAAAAGGATGGAACTCCCGAAGGTATTGCTCGATTAGAGAATATGGAAGAGCTTCTAAATGGTATTCAAGATTTCGTAGAAGGTCAGCGAGAAATTGATGGAGCTACTGGCTCCATTGCTGAATTTTTGGAGGATGTAGCTCTAGCTACTGATTTAGATAAAGAGGTGGGAGATGATGATCGAGTAGCATTGATGACGATTCACCTCGCTAAAGGTTTAGAATTTCCATATGTTTTTATTGTAGGAATGGAAGAGGATTTGTTTCCTTCAGCAATGAGTATGAATACGCGTGCGGAACTCGAAGAGGAGCGAAGACTTTTCTATGTAGCTCTTACTCGTGCTGAAAAACAAGCTGTATTGACCTATACCATCAATAGATACCGATGGGGTAAACTTATCGATGCTGAGCCCAGTCGATTTATTGAAGAAATTGATGAACAATATCTAGATAATCAGGTTGTTGATTTTAGAAGAAATTTCAGTCCCTACCTGGATACGAGTCTATTTGGCGAGGTAGATCATTCAAAATTACGAACAGTAAAACCTAAAGCAGGAATTCCCCCTTCTATTGGTAAACCTACCGAAAAACAACTTCAAAAACTCAGAAAGATCAAACCATCTTCTGTACAGCCGGCTGCAGAATCCGCAACTCTTTACGCTGATTTAAGTGTTGGAGTAAAAGTTAATCACGAGCGATTTGGAACGGGTGTAGTTCAAAGTATTGAAGGAATCGGAGTAAATAAAAAGGCAGAGATCCAGTTTGAATCTGGTGGAATTAAAAAGCTTTTATTGAAGTTCGCAAAACTTCAAATTATCAAATAAAAAAGGGCCTCAATATTGAGGCCCTTTAAAATTCTGTTAATCTTATTTCTCGATTATTGAATAGATGGGTTTTTCATTCCTTCTTCAATCATATCATAGAACTGATCTAGTTTCGGAAGTACAACAATACGTGTACGACGGTTCTTTGCACGGTTAGCAGCACTGTTATTCTCAACTAGTGGAACGTAGTAACTACGACCTGCAGCAGTCATTCTTTTAGGGTCTACTTTAAACTCGTTTTGAAGAACACGAACAATTGCAGTGGCTCTTTTTACCGATAAATCCCAGTTATCTTTAATCTCTGCATTAGTTTTAAAAGGAACATTGTCGGTATGTCCTTCGACCATAAATTCGAAATCAGGTTTAGCATTAACTACTTTAGCTACCTTTCCAAGAACTTGTTTTGCTTGTTCTGATACTACATAACTTCCGCTTCTAAAAAGTAGCTTGTCAGCAATAGAGACAAATACAACTCCTTTTTCAACGTTGACCTCAATATCTGTATCATTAAGGTTTCCTAAAGCTCCTTTTAAACTCGCAACTAATGCAAGATTAACTGAATCTCTTCGTGTTATTGCATCTTGAAGTCTTGTAATAGAAATCTCCTTTTCCTTAAGGCTTTCTAATGTTTTTTCTAGGTTTTCAGCACCCTTTGAGGTAAGCGTGGTGAAGTCATCCATGTTGTTGATGAGCTCTTGGTTATTCGAACGCAAGAAATCATTTTGACTAGAAAGCGCTTTTACTTGAGCCTCATACTTACTGATCTCAGTGGCATAATCATTCATGGTTCTTGTGGTTGTCGCAAGCTCATTTTTGGCGTTGTACAATTCTGAAGAAACGGTTTTGAACTTCTTTGAAGAAACACAAGAGCCTAAGGTTAACGCTACAAGTGCTACAGGGATTAATTTAACTTTCATAATCATGTGTTGTTTTATACAATACCAAATTAGCAAATAGTTTGCCAAACTGTCAATAAAGACTAGAAAGGATATTAAATTATTTCTTGTTGCCTTTAATATAATAATCAAAAACAATCGATCTTTTAACTGGCTTTACGGCGGTATTAAATGAATTCGTTCGCTCATTCAAATAGGTTCGGAACCTGCTGTAAAATTGAAAATGAGCTTTTACAACTGCTATTGTGTGTTTCGGTTTACCCTGAATTAGAAAGAACAAACCTGCAACACCATCTAAAATAAGTCTAGCTCCGATAATGAACCAAAGTGGCTGATTATCCGCATTTTTGACAATATTCAGTAGGGAGTTTCTGAAGTTTAGTTGCGTTTTGAAAGGATTTGCATTAGACAAAGTTGAACCTCCTAAATGGAATACTTTGCTTTTTGAAGTGTACCAAACTTGATAACCCATACGTTGAGCCCTCCAACACAAATCAATTTCTTCCTGATGAGCAAAATAGCGATCATCAAATCCCCCCAATTTTTTAAAGAGTTCATTTTTAATGAAAAGACAAGCTCCTGTTGCCCAAAAAACAGGGATTTCATCATCGTATTGACCATTGTCTTTTTCAATATGAGAAAATAATCTCCCTCTACAATAGGGATATCCTAAGAAGTCTATAAAACCACCTGCTGCTCCGGCATATTCAAAAAATTCTGGTTTTTTTTCATCAAGAATTTTTGGTTGTACAATACCGATCTCCTGATTTTTAAAAAGATCAGTGACAGGTTCAATCCAGTTTTCTTCAACGCGAACATCAGAATTTAGGAGGCATAGAATCGACTCATTGACCGATTTTAGCCCTTCATTATAACCTCCTGCAAAACCATAGTTTTTAGCCAGGGCTATAACCTGCACCTCTTTAAAGTCTGAGTGAAGCGTTTCAACTGAGTTATCGGTTGAGCCGTTATCGATTACATAGATTTGAGCTTGAGCACTATTTTTTAAAACACTAGGTAGAAATCTTTTAAGAAGTTCACTACCATTCCAGTTCAGTATTACAATGGCTATATTAGACCTCATTTACCTTGAAATTCATTGATAGAAGATAGCCAAGTATAGGTTTTATCTTCTTTGTTAAGTTGAGCTAGCTTATGTATTAAACCATTGGTTATAAGTAAGTAATCAGGTTGAAGAACTTCACAATACCTCAGACTCTGATGAATTACTTTTTGATCAAGGACAACCGTTGGAGCTTTACACTCGGCTATTAAATGAGCGCATCCGTCTGATTTAAAAACAGCTAGGTCAAATCTAGAGTTAATTTGACCAGTGGTGACTTTGTGTTCAACCGTCATAAGGCTTTGAGAAATGTCCCACTGATCAATTAAAAAGTGAATGAGATGTTGACGAACCCATTCTTCAGGCTGAAGTAAAACAAATTTTTTACGGATAATATCAAAGATGACCCATCCCTTTTCGGTATTTTTAGCCTTAAATGAATAGGGCGGAAATTGAAGTCTTGGTAATGAATGCATCGCACACAAAAATAGTACAATGAGCAGTTTTGAATCGATTAAATCGGCCATTTCGAGCAAGAAATATCCAGAAGTAGCTGTTTTGTACGGTGAGGAGCCTTATTTCTTGAGAGAGCTTGCTAAACGGTTCGAAAATAGTGTGGTGCCAAAGGAGGCAAAAGATTTTAATCAACACATCCTTTATGGTAAGGACACTTCAATGGGGGAGGTGATTCAAAGGGCTCGAGCACTCCCTATGTTTTCTGATCAAACGCTTGTATTAGTTCGAGAGGCTCAACATCTTTCTAAACAATTAGGAGAACTTGAGAGTTATTTAGAAAATCCTAATCCTACTTCTGTTATCGTTCTTGTAATGCATCAGAAATCATTAGACAGAAGACTGAAGGTGGTAAAAAGAATTGAAAAAGAGCAGTTACTTTTTGAGAGTAAGCCTATCTACGAAAATAAAGTAGGGGTATTTTTGGACGAACTGCTGCTTAATAAAGGTATAGTACTATCGAATAAAGCTAAACAATTATTACTCTTTAGTATAAGTACCGATCTTTCTAAATACGAACGCGAAATTGAAAAATTGATCATTGCTGATCCTGGTACTAAAAGTTTTGATGACACACATATAGAACGTCATGTCGGCATCGATAGGCAATACAATGTATTTGAACTTACTAAGGCACTAAGTGAGGGAAACCAGAAAAGAAGTGCTTCGATATTAGGATATTTTGCCAAGAATACTAAAGATCACCCACCCATTGCGACCTTAGCTGTATTATATCCTTTTTTCACAAAAGTTTTTCGTCTTCATACGTTGAGTAATCCAAAAGATGCACCGAGGGCATTGGGGATTTCTCCTTATTTCTTATCCGAATACCAATCTGCTGCTAGAAATTTTCCAATGAAACGATTGACAAGGATTGTTAGTTCTTTACGAGAGCTTGATTTGAAGTGTAAAGGAGTGGGAGGGGCACCTGGTTTAAACGACCAGCAGATTTATCAAGATATCGCGATGTCCTTGCTAGGGTAATCTTACCAAGATTTGAAACGATCAGGACGACTCTCTCTCATGAGGTTATAAAGCCCTTCGAATATCTCTTCAGCGTTTGGCTTTGAGAAGTAGTCGCCATCTGAACCATAGGGAGGTCTGTGCTGCTTAGCCGAGATGACAAGCGGGGCAGTGTCTAGATGGCTAAACCCTTTTTGTTCTGAAATAATATGCTGGAGAAGAAATGCACTATACCCACCGGGAACATCTTCATCAATAATTGCGAGTCGATTAGTCTTTTTAAGACTTTCGACGGTACGGCTACTTTTGTCAAATGGCCACAAGGTTTGAACATCAATAATTTCACAAGAGATTCCGAAGGTGCGTAGGCTTTCTGATGCCTCACAAACAATTTTTAGGGTAGAACCGTAAGAAACTACAGTAATATCAGACCCTTCTTCAATCACTTCAATTTCTCCAATAGGAGTAGTAAAATGACCAATGTTTTCGGGTAAGGCTTCTTTGCTTCTATAACCGTTTAAAGGTTCAATGACAATAGCTGGTTCATTTGCTTTTAGAAGAGCGTTATACATCCCTGCTGCTTGGGTCATATTTCTAGGGGAAAGGATGTAAATACCACGAAGTATATTAACTAGACCTCCCATCGGAGAACCCGAGTGCCAAATCCCTTCTAAACGATGCCCTCTAGTACGAACAATTAAGGGTGCAATTTGCTGACCCACAGATCTATATCGTAGTGTGGCTAAATCATCTGTTAATACTTGAATGGCATAAAAGATGTAATCGAGGTATTGAATTTCGGCAATAGGTCTTAATCCGCGCATAGCTAAACCAATACCTTGTCCAATAATGCTAGCCTCGCGGATACTTGTATCACTTACGCGATCTTCACCGTACTTTTCTTGCAGATCTTCTAGAGCTTTATTTACTCCTCCGATTTTACCTGTATCCTCCCCAAAGACCATCAGACGAGGGTCAGTGTCTAAAAGAATATCGAAGTTTTCTTGAAGAATTCTTCTCCCGTCAACAAAGTGGGGTTTATCTGGATAAACTGCAGGAATATGAGGTATAGCGATTAGACTACGATGACTTTCATCAATAAGTTCACTGCTATAAACGTTGAGCTCTTCATTTTTTATTTCAGCAGCTAATTGATTTAGGCGTTGTATTAATTCTGATTGACCTTTCTGAAAGGCAATATTTTTGGCAATATCAAGAGATACTAGAGTATCCTTTTTGAATACTAATTTCTTGGAATTAAGCTTTTTAAGAAGATCCTTGTACTCAGGTAAAGGATTAGAAGCGTTATCACTTAGCAATTCACTAAGGTGACGTGCGTAAGCGCGTGGGATTTCCTGATACTCCTTGAATGCGGTCTTTTTTGCCTCTTGAACCTCTAGGTGAATTTCTTCATCAATTTGGTTCAATTCTTCTTGGGTACAAACCTTATTTTCGAGAATCCATTGCTTGAAAGTTCTTAAACAGTCATGGTTTTGTTCCCATGCTAGGCGATCTTCAGATTTGTAACGTTCATGGGAACCAGAGGTACTGTGCCCCTGAGGTTGAGTAAGTTCAGTAACATGTACTAAAACGGGAACGTGCTCTATACGTGCTAGCTTTTCTGCTTTGCCGTAAGCCTCGATAAGTGCAGGATAATCCCACCCTTTGACTTTAATAATTTCAAAGCCTTCAGTGTTATCATCGCGGCTAAACCCTTTTAAAGCTTCTGAAATGCTTTGTTTAATGGTATGATATTCTGCTGGTACTGAAATGCCGTATTCGTCATCCCAAACACTCATAACCATTGGTACTTGCATTACCCCAGCCGCATTCATAACCTCAAAAAATAGACCCTCTGAGGTTGAGGCATTACCAATGGTTCCCCAAGCGATTTCATCCCCTGAGACGCTAAACTTTGAAGAACCTTTAATCGATCGATTACGATAAACTTTTGATGCCTGAGCTAATCCAAGTAAACGTGGCATTTGCCCAGCTGTCGATGAAATATCTGATGCTGAGTTGTATTGTCTAGTTTGATTGATCCAGTTTCCATGATGATCCACATTTGGAGTAGAGAAATGCCCAGTCATCTGTCTTCCACCGTTCATAGGTTCATGCGCTAAGTCGGTAGTGCCGAATAACGTATGAAAAAATGAAACAGGGTTCATTAAACCCTGAGCAAACATCAAAGTCTGGTCTCTATAATAACCACTGCGGTAATCGCCTGGCTTAAAGAATTTACTTAGAGCAATTTGTGGAAGTTCTTTGCCGTCACCAAAGATTCCAAACTTGGCACGTCCGAGAAGTACTTCTTTTCTACCTAATAGGCTGCATTCTCTGCTCAATCTAGCTATTCGATAATCCTCTAGAAGTTGAGATCGAAATTCAGAAAATGTCATTTCATTATCGTGCATAGCCTTGCTTAAGTATCAATTCGATGTGGCAAAAATAAACAAACCCTTTACATTAGAACAAGGATCTTGTAAAGAGTCGACTGAGAGTTTCAAAACGCAATGCGAGCACAAATCTTACTTTACTGAGATAATCGTCAGTAAATGAGATATATCCTTTCTGATGGTGCACGGGTAAGTATATTTCTAAGAAATCGGGTACTAGGTTTAATCGAATTCCTGATCCGTGGTAGATTTCTGCGTTTTGACCGAGATCTTTCTGAAGGGCAATTTCAGTGTACATTTCTATAAATCGATATAAGTTAATCGCTGTACTTAAGGTGATCAAACCTCTATTGGCGAATTCGCGATTAACCATCTCAGAAACAAAAGCTCCCTCGGCTCGAACTAGTTGCTGAGAGAATAAACCGCTAGATTCAGATCGACCAATGAGATTGTAGTCATAGAGATAGTCATTTGGACCATTGACTCCAAATGAAAAATAATCATCATTGGTGTTATTCTTAATAAAAGCCCCTGCGAATAATCGTGCACTAAGCTGAGTATTGTTTGTAAATAATTTTCTGTATTCAATAGCTCCAGAGAGTTTTATAAAATGATTTGAAATCTGTAAATCTGCAAGGGTGCTTTGAAAATCAAATAGACTTTGAGTGCTCTGTTGATGTCGAATATTAAGAACACCATAATCAGGATTGGTAAGTGCAGTTGACGCTACAATTTGATTATCGTAGCTTCTAGATACTAAGCGGTACCTAAACATCCAACTATTTCTATGGCGTTTATTTAAATCCGGATCTTGCCCACTTAAACGAATAAAAGGGGTTAAGGTTGTGTAAAGCGAGTTTTTATTAAAGTGCTGAGAAGCACCAAAAATCCCATAAGAAACCCGAGTTCTTTTTCGGTCCATTACCCAATGATTTCTTAAGACTGAAAAATTACCAATAACCGTATTCTCTTTGGAGGAATAAAGTGGCGTAATCTGAAACTCCATGGGTTTATTCAGTAAACTTTGATTCGAAAAACTTAAGCCGGCAGCAACTCCATCGTAAAGATTGAAGTTGGCTTGGGGGGTGATAAAAAGATTGTTATGAGCAGCACTGGGAAGATCTGTGAATGGTAGTATTTTAATAGGCTTAGCAAAAAGTTTAGATCTTGGATTTAACACATTATTACTTGTTTTAAACTCGGGTGATTCAAGATTAGGATTTACTACATATCGAACCCCGGGTTGGTTTTCAAAATTCAAGTAGGGCTGCCTCTTTGAATTGTAAACCCATTTTTCATTCAGTATTGAATCTTCTATCATTTGAGCCACTTTAACCGGTACGGCATAAGCTCCATTTTGTGAAACTCTTAAAAAATCAATCCCTGATCGTTGTTGTTCAAGATGTAACTTGAAATCGACGTGATTTCTGTCACTTAAAAATCTTCGGTCAACAATTGGCGCATTGATTTTAGAAGGCAGGTACCATTTTAAGTCAAATGCAGAAGCACCCGGTTTTAGGTATTGACTAAGCTGGTAGGATTTGAGGCTAGATCGAATCGCTAATTTATTTTCATCACTAATACTTAAATCAAACAATTGAGCAGAACGTATCGGATGCGCAATTTGCCAATTGTAATTAAGTAATTGATCAGATCTCGATAATAAAGGTTGGTCTGAGTTTTTATTTTCTATGTATCGATCAAGCCATTGAAAATGATGGTTAAAATCGATCTGTCCGAGATAGTATTTTTTGACAGGCCACCAACTAGCAAATTTTCCGCTAAACGAGAGGTTTGGGTATTGATAAGAAACATATTCTTGTAGTAAATACTGGGAGAATCCGTCAATATAAAATTGTTCTAGTTCAGGATTAGAATCAAAATTGAGTTGTAAATACTTACGAGCAATGGTCTTCAATAACTTTAACTCTTCAATAAAATTTGACGGATAAGGTGACAAAAAAGATGGAATATCGTCAATACCCACCAGGGGTCTTTCTTTGTAGTCTTGTTCTAGAATAAGAAGTGGTCTAAAACTTATTCCCGCTAAATAATTCACAAGAAAAGGTAAGACTCGATCTAAGGTCGCTTCGATGTTGTCAAAATCAGCTAACCAATCATTGGTTATGACAATTTCGGGTAGTTGTTTGGTTAAACGAGTTGTGTTTTTAGTGTAATTAATAACAATTGCAGGAGGGGAGGCAAGAACGCCTCTAATTTGATGGGTACCAATGGCAGGTAGGTCACTTTCAATAAAAAGTTTCTTTGTGTTGTTAAATCGAATATTGTAAGACACGATTCCGGATCGTTGATTACCACGCTGTCTAAAGTGATGTGCTCTTAATCGTTCATCTTCCTTGGGCACGGGAATAATGAATTGATTTTTAAGAATAAATGACTCTTTGTCTTTTCCGTAACCTGTAAACCTGATATCCGGAAGATATAGCGTGTAATCAATGTTTAGAGTTAAGGGATTAGTCTTATTCTCAGGGGGAATTTTAATAGCTAAAATGTCAAATTCGATTCGTGAATAAGGAACTTCTGAATCATTGATTTTGATTGATAAATCAATAGTTCGACCCCGATCTTTTTCGGCTGCAAGATGAAGCCGGCGATCAAAAACCTGTCTAAACGATTTGGCTAGTGGGGTTACTTTAGAGGAATAGGAATGATTCCAGTCATACAAATACAGTGAATCTCCATAAACAAAGTACTCAGGGGTTAATTCTAATTGGCTAGATACCTTAATGGTTTGATCTTCTTGAATATCGAGATCTGCATTGAAACGCAATGGAGGTAATTCTTGAGCGTAAATCCCACTGAATAAAAGAAGAAATAAATACCTGAAATGGGACATTTTAAAAATTAGGTCGAAGATCTTTTCCTTTGTAGAAACTGGTAATTATTTCGACCACCTCATCAGGTGTGTCCACAAGGTGTATAAGGTCTAAATCTTCGGGACTGATATTTTTCTGACCAAGAAGCTGATCTTTGATCCAGTCAATTAAACCTCCCCAAAAATCTTTTCCAACAAGAACAATTGGGAAGCGTTTAATCTTGTTAGTCTGAATCAGAGTAACTGCTTCAAAGAGTTCATCTAATGTACCAAACCCTCCTGGCATTACAACGAAACTTTGGGCGTATTTCACAAACATGACTTTGCGTACAAAGAAGTAATCAAAATCTATATTCTTGTCTTCGTCTATGAATCTATTTGGATGTTGTTCGAAAGGAAGTTTGATATTGAGGCCGACTGAAATTCCTTTGCTTTCTTTCGCTCCTTTATTAGCTGCCTCCATAATTCCTGGTCCACCACCCGTTATGATTCCGAAACCTTCATTGGATAGTCGTTCGGCAATGTTTTTTCCTAGCTGGTAATAAGCATTATTTTCAGGAGTTCGTGCAGAGCCGAAGATGCTTACGCAAGGTCCTATTTTAGCCATCCGCTCGTAGCCTTCGACAAACTCACCCATGATTTTAAAAATAGCCCAAGAATCATTTGTCTTAATTTGATTCCAAATTTTTTCTTCTTGTCTAGACATTGAATAATAGATTGAGTTTGAATTTACTTTAATTCTTGCTTTAAGAATGGTGCAGTCAAGCTTTTTTTACTCCTTGCTACCTCTTCGGGTGTTCCAGTTGCAACAATTTGTCCTCCACCTTTACCTCCCTCAGGCCCAATATCAATAATATAGTCCGCAATTTTAATGACATCGAGGTTATGTTCGATAATCAAAACCGAATTTCCTTTGTTGACTAGTTGTTGGAGCACTTCCATAAGAATTCGAACATCTTCAAAGTGCAGCCCCGTAGTAGGTTCGTCAAGGATATAAAAAGTTTTTCCCGTATCTCGTTTCGCAAGTTCGGTGGCTAATTTTACCCGCTGTGCTTCACCTCCAGATAAGGTAGTTGAAGCTTGTCCCAAAGCGATATATCCTAATCCTACATCGTTTAAGGTCTTGAGAATGCGATGAATCTTGGGAATGTTCTCAAAAAAATCTGTGGCCTCTTCAATAGTCATTTCTAGAACGTCAGCGATACTTTTTCCGCGATATCTAACTTCGAGAGTTTCTCGATTAAATCGTTTACCATAACAAGTTTCACAAGGCACATGAACATCTGGTAAGAAATTCATTTCAATAACCTTGAGTCCGGCCCCTTGACAAGTTTCGCAGCGGCCACCTTTTACATTAAAACTAAAGCGTCCAGGTTTATATCCCCTAATGACGGCTTCGGTTGTTTTGGCAAATAGGCTTCGAATTTCATTAAAAACTCCTGTGTAAGTAGCTGGATTAGAACGTGGGGTTCTACCTATCGGAGATTGATTTACGTCAATGACCTTATCGCATAATTCGAGTCTTGTTATTTTTTTATAAGGTAGCGGCTCCTTTACCCCGTTGAAGTAAAATGCATTCATAATGGGGTAGAGGGTTTGGTTGATTAGAGAGGATTTGCCGCTTCCAGACACCCCAGAAACCACGGTTAACACTCCTAATGGAATATCAATCGATATGTTCTTAAGATTGTGCCCCGTACATCCTTTAAGTTGGATAAAATCTTTCGGAACTCTTCTTTTTTCGGGTATAACTACTTCGCGTTCTCCTGAGATATAAGAAGCTGTTAGTGTTTTTGCATTTTGTAATTCATCGGGACTACCTTGAAAGATGATCTCACCACCGTGTTTTCCAGCTGCAGGACCAATATCTATGATTTGATCTGACTCGAGCATCATATCCTTATCGTGTTCTACTACTAACACAGAATTTCCTAAATCTCTTAATTCAGTGAGTGCCTGAATAAGTTTCATATTGTCTCGCTGGTGAAGGCCAATACTTGGTTCATCCAGAATATATAGTACACCTACGAGTTGCGAACCAATCTGTGTGGCTAACCTTATACGTTGGGCTTCACCCCCTGAAAGAGATTTTGAACTTCTATTTAAAGCTAGATAATCAAGACCTACATTTAACATAAAACGAATACGACTTCGAATTTCTTTTAAAAGGTCTTCGGCAATAACCTGTTCTCGTTGTCCTAAGTGTTTTTCTATCGTTTCAAAAAAGTCAAATAGCTCAGCCAAGTCGAGTGAGGCTAATTCAGCCAGTGTTCTGCCTGCAATTTTAAAATAGCCAGCTTCCTTGTTTAATCTTGAACCATCACATTCTTCACACCTTTGTTCCTCTAGATATTGAGAAGCCCATCTTCGAATAGATGTGGAATTTGCAGAATCGTATTGGCTTTGTATAAACGAACCGATCCCCTCGTAATCAACTTGATAGCTGCGTGTCACACCAAGTGATTTTGAAGGAATGTTTATCGTTTCTTTTACTCCATTTATTAAAGCATCAACAGCTTTATTACTCAGATCTTCAATCTTTGTGTCGAGGTTGAAATCGTATAAAAGTCCAATTTGTTCGATTTGACCGAAAATCCAGTTCTTTTTGTAACTGCCAAGAGGAGCAATACCTCCCTTTCGGATCGTTAATTTTGGATCAGGGAAAACCTCACGCATTGAAAGGCGTGAAACCACTCCCAGGCCTTTACAGCTAGGACACATGCCTTTAGGTGAATTGAAAGAAAAACTATTGGGTTCAGGTGCGTCTAAGGAGATTCCTGACTCGGGACACATCAGACTTGCACTGAAGTAGTGAACCTCATTGGTCTCTTTAATATGTACCAAAACAACGTCATTTCCTTTTTTGAGACCGAGAGAAACTGATTGTTTGATTCTTGCTAAATCAAGCTGACCTGATTGTAGCGGAAACCGATCAACAACTAATTCGATATCATGTGTTTTGTATCGATCGAGCTTCATTCCTGGAGTAAGTTCGATGATAACTCCATCAATTCTCGCTCTTAAAAAACCTTGTTTCAAGAGACTTTCAAAGAGTTCTCTGTAATGCCCTTTACGCGAACGAACGAGCGGAGCCAAAATAGAAACAGATTGATTCTCGAAACGCTCTACGATTAAGGCTACAATTTGATCTAGCGTATAACGAACCATTGGCAGGCCTGTAACTGGAGAATGTCCAGTTGCAACCCTTGCATACAGCAATCTTAAGAAATCATAAATTTCGGTAATGGTTCCCACCGTAGATCTAGGAGATCTTGAGGTCGTTTTTTGCTCAATAGCGATAACAGGGGAAAGTCCGTCAATTTTATCTACGTCAGGTCGTTCAAGCCCGCCTAAGAATTGTCTGGCATATGCCGAAAAAGTTTCGAGATAACGCCTTTGTCCTTCTGCGTAAATCGTATCAAAGGCTAACGAGGATTTACCACTTCCCGAGAGACCAGTTAAAACGACTAACTGATCTCGGGGAATATCTAAATCTAAATTTTTGAGATTGTGCGTTCGTGCATTTCTAATCGAAAGCAGCTCTTTTTCATCTTTCATAACAGCCGTAAAATTAGAATAATATAACTTGGATTAATTCCTAGTATTATTCGGAAATATTCCCTATAATTGAAATATGAAAGAAAATTATACTCGTTTTGCTCACCTGCGTAAAGAGCTAGGTTTTACGCAAACAGCATTTGGTGAATTTTTAGGATTAAAAGGATCGACGGCAGATATAGAGCGTGGAAAAACGAAAATCCCTGGTTTCGTGGTTGCCAAGTTATATCAAGAATATCATGTGAATCCGCTGTGGTTATTTGGATCTAGCGGTGACATGTTTATAGCAAATATTCGAGATAAGGCAAGTGTATTACCAGCAGTGGTAACTTTAAATTCACAGGAAAACGAGAATGTATTGCTGGTTAGCCAAAAAGCTGCAGCAGGATACCCGCAAAACATTGCGGACACTTCATGGTATCAAACCTTACCTGCATTTGATCTTCCTCTTAAAGAGTTTCGAAATGCAACCTACAGAGGTTTTCAAGTAGATGGAGATTCCATGTTACCAGCCCTTCAACCAGGAGATTGGGTGATAGCAAAGGCACTTTCGAGTATCGATGAAGTTCGGCCTTCGAAAATGTATGTGGTTGTTTTAGACGATAGTGTTTTGGTAAAAAAGGTGGTGTTACCTGAGCGATCGAATGATGTGATACTAGAATCGCTTAACTCTGCTTATCCTGCGTATAAAGTGAAACCCTTTCGAATCAAGGAGATTTGGGAGGTAAGTAGTCGTTTAACCTTTCATTTAGACGCTGACAACAATCAGCAATTAATGACCGAGTTAAAACAATCGATGGAACTCCTGAAACGTCGTCTAGATACTAATAACTAGTAACCAGAGGCGGTATCGTCTCCTCGAGAATCAGCTCCTGTCTCAAGTTTTCCGTCTTCTGTAATGCGAATAGCATTAACCTTTCCTATAATTCGGTTGGTTCTTTCAGAAATAGTGTATCCCATCTGTTTCAACGAATCAATAACTACCGCATTAAATCGGTTAGGTTCAAGAATCAAGCGATCTGGAACTCCTTGGTGATGAAATCTAGCTGCATCCACTGCTTCTTGCATCGGTGTACCGAAATAAGCCGATCTAAGAATAACTTGAGCTACTGCAGTGATAATGGTCGATCCACCCGGTGTTCCCACCACTAAATGTAATTCCTCATCTTTTTCTACAATAGTTGGAGTCATACTGCTCAGCATTCGTTTACCGGGAGCTATGGCGTTTGCTTCGGAACCTACTAAACCAAACATATTAGGAATTCCAGGCTTTGAACTAAAGTCATCCATCTCATTATTATAGAAAAACCCGAGTTCTGGATCAAATAACTTTGAGCCATAACCTCCGTTCAATGTTGTTGTTACAGAAACTGCGTTACCATAGGAGTCGACGATAGAATAGTGTGTAGTCTCATTCGATTCGATAAACTTTCCGGGATTGATGTCGGCAATGGCAACGATAGTATCCTTTTCAAAATTTGAAATTCTTGATGCTAAATATCCAGAATTCGTTAATTCATCGATGGGTATGGAAACAAAATCAGGGTCACCCAAGTATTCATTACGGTCTGCGTAAGCTCTTCTAAAGGTGGCAGACAATTTATGGATGTAAGCAGCTGTATCTGGAGACTCACTCATTAAATCGAGTGATTGAAGCATTCCAAAAATTTGTTTAAGGGTTACACCTCCACTGCTTGGTGGACCCATTGAGATGATACGATTACCTAAAAAGTCAAAAGTGATTGGGTCTCTCCATTTTGCCTTATAGCTTTTAAAATCTTCTAGGGTGTGAGTCCCTCCGTTACTTTGTAAAAATGAAACCATTTTCTCAGCAAGACTTCCTCCGTAAAAAGCTTGTTCTCCTTCATTTTGAATCGTTTCTAAGGTGTTTGCAAGTGCATTAAATACAATAGTGTCACCTGCCTTTTTTTGATGAAAGAGTGCTAGGGGTTTTTGATTAACCACGGTAAAAATGCTGTCATAATAGGCGAAAGATTGAGCTTGTCTTTCTGTAACAATGATTCCATTTCTAGCTAAATTAATGGCTGGCTGAATCAACTTCTCCATTGGCAGTGTTCCAAATTTCTTATGAACTTCGAAAAGACCTGAAAGGGTACCCGGAATACCTACAGCGGTCGCACCTAGGGTGCTTTTACCCGGAATTACATTGCCCTTTTCGTCTAAATAATAATCCTTATGAGTTGCAGAAGGAGCCATTTCTCTGTAGTCGATACTTCCGATTTCACCATCGTTCATTCGGTACACCATAAAACCTCCTCCAGAGATATTTCCAGCGAACGGGTAAGACACCGCCAAAGCTAACTCGGTTGCCACCATTGCATCAAAAGCGTTCCCGCCCTTTTTTAAGATGGCCGTCCCTATATCAGATGCCTCTTTTCTGGCACTAACTACCGCAGCGTGATCATAGATTTCTAATTTTTGAACCTGCCCAGAAGACGCTGAATGATTGTCACAAGAAATTACACTTATTGCTAGAAGAAAATAGAAATAGTTTTTCACCTTGAAGTCATTTAAGAATTGGGAAGTTAAGATAAATGTCTTTGATATCTTTGCAAACAACAAACCTTAAGACATGACCTTAATTAAATCGATATCAGGAATTCGTGGAACTATTGGAGGATATCCTGGAGAGAATCTTACCCCTGTAGACATTGTAAAATTTGCAACGGCTTATGCTAGTCTGGTAAAGGCCAACAAGGTTAACAAACGCGCTAAGGTCGTGATTGGTCGAGATGCTCGGTTGTCGGGGCCAATGGTTCAAAGCATTTTTCAAAATACCCTGCTCGGTTCAGGTATTGACGTAATTGATTTAGGATTATCTACAACTCCGACGGTTGAATTTGCTACTGTAAACGAAGGCGCTGATGGGGGTGTAATTATTACTGCTTCCCATAATCCGGGAGAATGGAATGCTTTAAAGCTTCTGGATAAAAACGGTGAATTTTTAAATGCTGTGGTTGGAGAACAACTTTTAAAATTATCAGAATCAACAGATGTGAGTTTTGCTAGTATCGATGAGTTAGGTAATATCACCGTTGTCAATGATTACATCGATAGACATATTGAGAAAATACTAGGTTTACCTCTGATAGATGCAGAGCGAATTAAATCCCAAGGTTTTCATGTGGTGATCGACGCTGTAAATTCTACAGGAGGTATTGCAATACCAAAACTTTTAGATCGATTGGGAGTAGGTTATAAAGCCATGTACTGTGAACCAACAGGTAATTTTCCGCACAATCCAGAACCTCTAGAAAAACATTTGGGTGATTTGATGCGTTCGGTGCAAGAAGAAAAGGCTCATTTCGGAATCACGGTGGATCCTGATGTAGATCGTTTGGCTCTTGTTGATGAAAATGGAAAAATGTTTGGGGAAGAATACACCCTTGTAGCCTGTGCAGATTACGTACTTTCTAAAACACCGGGTAATACGGTTTCGAATTTATCTTCAACACGTGCTTTGAAAGAAGTGACTCTAAGGTACCATCAGCAGTATGAAGCAGCTGCGGTAGGTGAAGTCAATGTGGTTCAAAAGATGAAATCAACCAATGCAATTATTGGTGGGGAAGGAAACGGTGGAATTATATATCCTGAAAATCACTACGGAAGAGATGCTCTTGTAGGAATCGCACTTTTTCTAATGTTGCTCACTGAAAGACAACAGACTGTTTCAGCACTACGAGCTTCTTATCCCGTCTATTTTATGGCAAAGGAGAAGATAGAATTATCCGTATCGATCAATCCTGATCAGATTTTGAAGAAGCTAGGAGAGAAGTACGCGGATGAGCAATGTACCACTATCGATGGTTTGAAAATTGATTTTGAAGAGTCTTGGGTTCATATGAGAAAATCAAATACAGAACCGATTATAAGGATTTACACCGAGGCAAAAACTGAAACTCTTGCACAGGATTTGGCTCAACAGTTTATCGAAGAAATTAAAGCGACTTCTTAGCGTGTTTGAATCGTCTATGTGTCCATAGGTAAGTGTGCGGTTGCTCCTTGATTTCAAGTTCAACCTTTTGCATGTAAGCCTCCATGATTGAATAATTCGAAGACCCTTCAACTTGTGGCTGAAAAGTCTCAAAACTTGCTGCGTAGTAGCCTCGTCTTATTTTTCGAATAGACAAGTAAATGATTCCCATGCCGTAAGTTCGTGCCAATTCCTCCGCACCTGTGTGAATGGGGACTTCTCTCCCAAAGAAAGTATGCCAGTGTTTTGTCTTTTTAATCATTGGTGATTGGTCACTTACCAATCCATACATTCCGATATGCTGGTTTTTTTGATTTTCTTCGAGCACATCTCTTAGTTTAAAAGTGGGTACCAAATGCATACCAGACTTACCTCTAGTTTTATGAATAAATCGATCAAAATATGGATTGTTGATTTTCTGGTAGATTCCATAAACAGGAACCTTGGTGTATAGCGCTATCGCTCCAGTCCATTCCCAATTTCCTTGATGTGCAGCTAGTATTACAATGCTTCTGTTTTCCCTTGCGAATTGTTCTACTAATTCGACATTTTTCACCTGAAAACGTTTTTTGAAGGTTGAATTAGACATTAAACCATTCTTTAAGCTCTCGATGAATAAATCAGTGAAGTGGAAATAGAATTTTCTTCTAATTTTTCGCTTTTCGTCTTTGTCTAATTCAGGAAATGCAGTTTCAAGGTTTTCGTCAATAACTGCTCTGCGATATCTGAAAACATCAAAAAGTATAATAGCGATAATTGATGAAATACCGTAAAGTATGGGAAAGGGTAAAAAAGCAACTAGCCTTAACAATGGATACGTTGCAATAAAGGTTAGTCGTTTTACAAACATAGGGGTTAAAGATACGTATATTTACTACCCAAACTAGATGTTCAATTTGAGCTTTGACCTCGCTACTTTATTATTAGTTCTCACATTCTTAATGTCCTATAAAGGCTTTAGAGATTCTTCATTTTTCAACGCCTATTGTTTTTCAGTAAGTGGATTAAAATCAGGGCAGTGGTATCGATTATTTACCTCTGGGTTTTTACATGTCGGATGGTGGCATTTAATGGTAAATGGGCTTACTTTTTATTTCTTTGCTCCAACTATTCTTAACATTTTTGGCACTGCAGGATTTCTTGGACTTTATCTGTTTTCATTACTCACAGGTAATTTGCTAACCTATTTTTATTATAACAAAGAATACGATTATACTGCCGTAGGTGCCTCTGGAGCAATTTCAGGGATTGTGTTTTCGAGTTTAGTTTTCAACCCTTCGATGAAACTCTATATTCTTCCACTACCATTTCCTATCCCGGCACCTTTATTTGGTTTAGGATTTTTACTGTATTCAATGGTTGGTATTTTGAGAAACTCTGATCGTATAGGTCACGCTGCTCATATGGGTGGTGGAATAGGTGGAACTCTTATCACTTTTCTATTTTATCCGTCTTTACTGCGAGAAAATCCACTACTATGGGTATTTTTGTCATTAATTTTTCTCGCCTTATTCGTAATTAAAAAATTGAGGTAATCTACTATGAAATCAGAGTTGTTCGGTCAATTAATCAATCAATTTGAAGGGGAACTTCGCTCTGATGACTTGTCCAAAGCTATTTATTCTACAGACGCTTCGGTATATCAGATGACTCCTAAAGGGGTTGCTATACCGTCGAATGAGGATGATCTTGTAAAATTGATTTCATGGTCGGCTGACTGTAAGATTCCACTAATACCTAGAGCCGCAGGTACCTCCTTAGCGGGACAATGTGTTGGTGATGGCGTTGTGGTTGACACCTCTAAGTACTTGAACCGAATTATTGCTTTTGATAAAGAAAAGCGTTTAATCACCGTTGAACCTGGAGTGATAAGGGATGAACTCAACCAATTTCTTCAACCCCATGGTTTATTCTTCGGTCCAAATACATCGACGGCTAATCGATGCATGATCGGTGGTATGGTGGGAAATAACAGTTCAGGTACGACTTCTATTCGCTATGGAGTTACTCGGGATAAGGTGGTAGGTCTTCGATCTATTCTATCGGACGGATCTATCCATGAATTCGGAGAGCTCCTTAAAGAATCTAATACACCATGTGAAAAGATCACCTCTGAATTTGGACAACAGATTGAAAATCAAATTATTGGATTACTATCTGAAAAAGATGTTAAAGAGGAGGTTGAAAAGGAGTTTCCTAAGAAAGAAATTCATCGAAGAAATACAGGATACGCTGTAGATGAGCTTCTTGAAATGATACCTTTCGGTGGATCAGAACCTTTTAACCTAGCAAAATTGCTCTGCGGTAGTGAAGGTACTCTTGCTTTTACCTCTCAAATTACTCTTGCATTAGATGATGTGATGCCTATTACTTCAGCAATGGTAGTTACCCATTACCAAACCCTTGAAGAAGCACTAAGTGATGTAGCAGTGGTGATGCAGGAGGAATTGTTTACTTGTGAAATGATGGATCGAGTAATTCTCGATTGTACTAAGGGGAATCATACCTACAGAGAGATGAGATCTTTTATTGAAGGTGATCCTGAGGCAGTTCTGATGCTCGAAGTACGCGATCAAACGGAGGAAGGACTTGAACAAAAATTAGCTTCCTTACTAAATCTTATTGATAGCAAGAGTAAGAGTTATGCGAATCCAGTTTTAAGAGGGTCTAGAATTTCTGATGCAAATCAACTGAGAAAGGCTGGTCTAGGATTACTGGGTAATATTGTTGGTGATAAAAAGGCAGTCGCGTGTATTGAGGACACGGCTGTAGCTCTTTCTGATTTGAAGCCCTTTATCATGGAGTTCTCTGAAATCATGAAGGGATACGATCAAAAGGCGGTGTACTACGCACATGCTGGGGCAGGGGAATTACATTTAAGACCCATTTTAAACTTAAAGGATCAGTCGGATGTTGTTCTGTTCAGAGCAATTACAACCGATGTTGCACATCTTACCAAAAAATACCGGGGCAGTTTCAGTGGAGAACACGGTGATGGAATCGTTCGTGCAGAGTTTATACCATTTTTAATTGGCGATAAGAACTACGATCTACTTCGAAAGGTAAAAGCCGTATTTGATCCGAACAATCTTTTTAACCCACATAAAATAGTAGATCCATTCCCTATGGATCGAAGTCTGCGTTTTGAGCCTGGGAGAACAGAACCTGAGATCGAAACCTTATTTGACTTTGCGGACAGCTTGGGATATCTGAGAGCAGTAGAACGTTGCAATGGGAGTGGAGATTGTCGTAAAACTGAAAAATCGAGTGGAGGAATGTGTCCAAGTTATCACGCGACACGAGAAGAGAAAGACACCACTAGAGCACGCGCTAATGCACTTCGTATCGCGTTAACTGAAAATAAGAAGGAAAAAGTCTTTGCTAGCGAAGATGCTATTGAAGTTTTAGATTTATGTGTAAGCTGCAAGGCTTGTGCTAGTGAATGTCCATCGAATGTGGATATGGCAACACTGAAATCAGAATATCTGTATCAATATCAAGAACAGAAAGGTTATAAATTAAGATCGAAACTGTTTGCTTATAGTACTTTAATAAATCGCCTTTCTAGTAGGATAGCGCCGATTACGCGCTTGATTTTTACTAGTCCTTTTGCTAACGTGATTAAATCACTTTCAGGTATTGCAAAGCAAAGACAATTACCTCTAGTGTATAACGTTGATTTTAAGAAGTATTTGGCAAAGTTGCAGAAGAATCAACCTGTTAAACAAGAGGCTAAAAGGCTAGTACTTTACATTGATGAATTTAGTCAATATATGGATGTGACTATTGCCAAATCTGCAATTAATACCTTACACCGTCTCGGGTATAATCTCGAGTTGGTTTTTGGAGAAAGTGGTAGGGCCTTCATATCGAAGGGCTTTTTAAAACAGGCGAAGGAATCTGCAGAAAAGATGATTAGTAGGTTAGCTTCATTAATCGAGGAGGAAGTAACAATTGTAGGTATTGAACCTTCTGCTGTTTTAACTTTTAGAGATGAGTATCAAAGATTGCTTCCTAAACATCCACTCGTTCAAAAATTGAAGAATCAAACGTTTTTGATTGAAGAATTCTTAGCAAAGTCATTCGAAAATCAAAGCTTGGACAATACCATTTTTCATTCAGAATCTGCAGAGGTGAAAGTACACGTACATTGCCATCAAAAAGCATTGTCAAATACTAAAGTTACTTTTGATTTGCTTAATCAAATACCTAACTACAAGGTCTCTATTATCAATAGCGGATGTTGCGGTATGGCAGGGTCTTTCGGATATGAGGCCGAGCATTACGAAGTCTCTATGAAGATGGGAGGATTACGCCTTTTTAAATCAATTCAAAAGACAGAGGAGAAAACCCTTATCGTTGCCAATGGCACAAGCTGTCGACACCAAATTAAGGACGGTGCCTCGCGCGATGCGATACATCCGATTCAAGTTATTGAACGCGCTTTGATTTAGACGTTATCTCTTCATTATCATCGATAACATTAATATCTTTTAATCCATCTTCTCTAGTTGTTATCGAAGTAATTAAATCTTCAAGGTTCATTTCCTTAAGGTCTTCGTCAGCAAAGAATGGAGATAGTTTATCGTGGTTGTAGTGATAAATTCTCCAGCGCTTGAAATTGTACTCAAGGGCGGTCAAATTCTCTATCCAGTCCCCAGAGTTCAAGTAGGTGGTTTTACCCTTTTTATTTGTGTATATCTCTTTTTTCGGCTGATGAATGTGCCCACAAATAACATAGTCATAGTCGTTATCGATAGCCAAGTCTGCAGCTACTTTCTCAAAACTTTGTATGTACTTCACCGCTCCTTTGACACTATTCTTTATCTTTTTAGAAAGCGAATACTTTTCCCTACCAAACTTTAATAAGAACCAGTTGATCGACCTATTCAATAAAATTAAAATATCGTATCCCCAGCCACCGAGCTTCGCTAGCCATTTTGCATTTTGAATGGATATATCAAAAACATCACCATGAAAAATCCATGTTTTTTTGCCATCTAAATCAATAACCAGTTTATCTAATATTTTTAATCTACCCATCGAATTGCCAGAGAATTTTCTCAGCATTTCGTCATGGTTTCCAGTAATGTAATATACGTCTGTACCCTTTGAAGCCATCCCTATGATCTTCTTCAAAACCTTCATGTGAGAGGCTGGAAAATATCGTTTTCGAAATTGCCAAATATCAATAATATCTCCATTAAGAATTAACTTCTTGGGTGAGATGCTGTTCAGATAGGTTAGTAATTCATCCGCGTGACATCCGTAGGTTCCAAGATGGGTGTCGGATATAACCGCAATTTCAATTTTACGTTTTTTCAATGAAAGGATATTTATTCTACAAATAAAAGTGTAGATAAAATGAGCAACCTTTCTTAATTACTAAGAGTATGATATGAAATTGTTAACTTTTCGTACGATTTCTGTATTTATATTTTAGCGTCAAACCTAAGCAGAGTATTATTGCAGCATTAAATCTTTGAGCGTTTAATTATGTCAGCGAACACTTTTGGAAACCATTTTCGAGTAAGTACTTTTGGAGAATCCCATGGCCCGGCCTTAGGAGGAGTAATCGATGGTTGTCCGGCTGGCATTGAATTAGATCTTGAGTCAATTCAAAAAGAACTTGATCGAAGAAAACCAGGACAGTCTAAAATAACTACCCAACGCAAAGAGCCTGACACTGTAGAGTTTTTATCAGGAATATTTGAAGGCAAAACTACTGGTACACCAATAGGTTTTATCATCAAAAACACGAACCAAAAGTCAAAGGATTATTCTCACATCAAGGAAACCTACCGTCCTTCGCATGCCGATTGGGTTTACGATCAGAAATATGGTTTTAGGGACTATACAGGTGGGGGAAGATCCTCAGCAAGAGAAACGGTTTCACGAGTTGTTGCTGGAGCTATAGCCAAACAACTTATTTCACCGATGAAAATTACTGCCTACGTTAGTCAAGTAGGCGATATCAAATTAAATAAAGATCACACTGTCTTAGATTTTGAGTCTATCGAAAGTAATATGGTTCGATGCCCTGACACTCAAACTGCTGACCAAATGATTGATTTAATCTCCAGCATAAAGAAAAAAGGGGATACTGTCGGTGGTGTGGTTAAATGTGTGATTCAAAATGTTCCGGTTGGCTTGGGAGAGCCAGTCTTTCAAAAGCTTCATGCAGCCTTAGGTTCTGCAATGCTTTCCATTAACGCGGTTAAAGGATTTGCTTATGGTAGCGGATTCGATGCTCCTAGAATGCTTGGTAGCGAACACAATGATTATTTTAATGAAGATGGTACTACCAAGACGAATTATAGCGGAGGAATTCAAGGTGGAATTTCAAACGGTATGGATATTTATTTTGAGGTTTCTTTCAAACCAGTTGCAACCCTTCTGCAGCCCTATGAAACACTAACACGAGACGGATCGTTAACAGATACCCATGGAAAGGGCAGACACGACCCATGTGTGGTGCCGAGAGCTGTACCTATTGTAGAAGCTATGGCTGCTCTGGTTATGGCTGATTTTTTACTACTTCACAAACTATCAAAAATTTAAAGCATGGCGTTACACTGGAAAATTGTTCTTGGACTAGTATTAGGTCTTCTGTTTGGGTTTGGAATGACATTTTTCGATTTTGGACCTGCCTTTGTTTCTGATTGGGTACAACCCTTCGGTACCATTTTTGTCCGCCTTTTAAAGCTTATTGCCATTCCACTCATTCTTGCTTCATTGGTTAAAGGAATTGCTGATCTGAAAGACATTTCTAAGTTTAAGAATATGGGTATCAGAACCTTTGTAACCTATATGATTACCACAGTGGTAGCGATACTGATAGGTCTAAGTTTGGTTAACATTATCAAGCCTGGAATTGGAATTTCGGAGGAAACTGTTGCAAAACTGACAACCACGTACGCAAATGACTCTGGAGTTACTTCGAAAATTGCTACTGCTTCGGCTCAAAAGGATGCAAGTCCTTTGCAGTTCATTGTAGACATGGTTCCTGATAATATCTTCTATGCGATGTCCAACAATGGATTAATGTTGCAAGTGATCTTTTTTTCGATCTTATTTGCTATTTCATTGCTACTTATTGGAGAAAAAGCCGCTCAACCCATTAAATCCTTCTTTGACTCACTCAATGAGGTGGTGTTGAAAATGGTAGATCTTATTATGCTTTTTGCGCCTTACGCAGTTTTTGCATTATTGGCGAGTGTTGTTGTTTCTTCTTCAGATCCCGAGTTACTTCTAGCTTTGTTGAAGTACGCTGGGGTGGTGGTCTTAGGTCTTACTTTAATGATCGTTTTCTATCTTATTGTAATAGCTACAGTTGCTAAGAAGAGTCCTATTTGGTTCATTAAAAATATGAGCCCCGCTCAATTACTTGCCTTTTCTACATCATCTAGTGCAGCCACGCTTCCAGTAACTATGGAGCGTGTAGAGGAGCATATTGGTGTCGATAAAGAGGTGGCGAGTTTTGTCTTACCCGTTGGAGCTACGATTAATATGGATGGAAGTAGTCTGTATCAAGCGATCGCAGCAGTTTTCATTGCACAAGCACTTAGCTTTGATTTAACATTGGGCGATCAATTAACGATAGTTTTTACCGCACTTTTGGCCTCGATTGGAGCCGCTGCCGTACCTGGAGCAGGAATGGTAATGTTGGTAATCGTTCTAGAATCTGTTGGTTTTCCAGCTGACAAATTAGCAATTGGTTTGGCACTTATTTTCGCAGTGGATCGTCCACTGGATATGTGTAGAACTGTTGTGAATGTAACAGGTGATGCCACAGTTTCTGTTCTGGTTGCAAAGGCTTTAGGCAAACTAGGTAATCCTAAGGTTAAAAATTGGGATGACCACTTGGATGAAGTGAGCTAATTAGGTTTTATACCTGGGTACTGGGATAAATTATATTCTGAAGGTTTGAATAAAATCCTAAAGTATAATTCGTTCCTCATGAGAGTTTTCAAGAGTAAAATCACATTTAGTTCTCCTTGTGCGATTGGATGCAATCAATCGATAAAATATATTCAATAGCCACTCTGGCGTCATCCATAATAGTATTTTAAAAATAAAAGGCAGGCCCTTTAGATTTTTACTTATCAATTTTAATGCTTTCGCTTCCTGGTACCATAAAATACTAGGCCGAAAGTAGACGATAGATTTCTGAAATAGTTCAATTCCTAAGCCGCGTTCCTTCGCCCATGAAGCTGCAATCGTTGAATGAGCTGAGATCAAAATAAAAACACCTTCTGTATCCCATTGGAGAATTTTCCTTGCCCAATAGGAACACATTGGACAATGACCATCAAAAAAGACGTAGTGACGATTCTCTTGAAATCTCATCTAGAGTTAAACCTTATTCAATTTCTCAAGCGCTACCTTGGTAGTAAACATACCGTAATTCACAGTAGCTATTCCCTTTTCTATTTGGTCGATAGTGCCTGTTGATCGACTATCCTCTAGCCTTACGCGATCGCCAACTTTTAAATCAACTGGCTTAGGCAAGATTTTTTTTGGTGCCTTTTTCTTAATAGTAGCTTCTTTCTTCTTTACAATCTCGACCGCTTCTTTGATTTCTGATGTCAGCACATTTTTTTCGGCACGCTCTTTTTTAATTACCGGTGTAGCCTTCTTTTTACGCTTACTGTTTTCAGTTTCTACTAATCTGAGAAAACCGGATACCAAGTTTCTTTTTCTCTGATCCTGAAAGTATTTTTCTGATAATTCATCAACCTTTTCACCAAGTTGAATCATTTTACTGTGATACTCGTAAAGCTTTTGATACGATTTAAGTTTTTCTTCGAGTTTACTATTCAAACGCTCTAATTTTTCACTTTCAACCGAAGCTTTTTGAGCTTCCTTACTCAGACGATCCTCGGTTTTGGTGATTTTCGATCGTTCTTTTTGCAGCTTTGCAATAGTAGCATCAAAACGAACCTTACCTTTTTCAATTTTCTTTTTTGCTCGGTTAATTAAACTGTAGGGTATTCCGTTTTTCTGTGCTACTTCAAAAGTGAATGAACTACCCGCTTCACCAAGCACCAATTGATAGGTTGGCTCAAGGGTTCGATTATCAAATAACATATTCGCATTAGAGGCACATTCAAGCTCATTTGCTAACAGTTTTAAGTTTGAATAATGCGTCGTGATTACCCCATAAGATTCTTTCTCATAAAAGGTCTCTAAAAACGTTTCAGCAAGTGCTCCGCCTAACTCTGGGTCAGAACCGGTACCGAATTCATCGATAAGAAACAAAGTTGAATCATTACATTTTTTCAAAAATTGATTCATGTTCTTCAGACGATAACTATAGGTACTTAAATGGTTTTCAATGGATTGATTATCACCAATATCCGTTAAAAAACGATCGAAGATGCATACGGTACTTGTACGGTGAACAGGAATGAGAATTCCAGCCTGTACCATTAATTGCAATAAACCGACCGTTTTTAAAGTAATACTTTTTCCTCCAGCATTTGGCCCAGAGATTACAATGATCCTATTTTCTGAATGTAGTTGGATACTTTGAGGAAAGGTCTCCTTCTTTTCTTGCTTATTTTGTAGATATAAAAGGGGATGAAAGGCATCCTTTAAATTTAAACTACGATTAGTGTTTAGTTGCGGCTTTATTCCATTGATATCTCGTGCAAACTTGGCTTTTGCAGCAATCAAATCGATCCCTACTAGATAGTCTTGAAACTTTATTAGATCTGGCTTAAAAGGTCTAATTGTATCGGTTAGAACGATAAGAATTCGTCTAACTTCTTCGGCTTCCTCATATTCTAAATCGGCGAGTTCTCTAACATAACGTTGGGTAGATTCAGGTACGATGTATACGATCGATCCTGTTTTCGAAGATCCCATGAGTGTACCTTTTACTTTCTTACGATACGTGGCTTTAACAGCCAATACACGTCGGTTGTCTATAAAAGATTCTTTAATCTCATCTAGGTAGTCATTAGATAAAGCAGAGGATAGTGCAGCCCCAAAACTTTGATTGATTTTTGATCGAACCTCTGACATTTGTCTTCGAAGATCAGTGAGGGCAGGGGAGGCGGTATTTTTGATTTCACCGAAACGATCAATGATAAGATCAATTTCTTTTTTCAAAAAAGAAAGATCTTCTAAAGGTTCGGTTTGAATGTTTAGGGTGGGGTAGTACTCTTTAAATTTTTTGAAGAATTTTTGATGTCCTTTAACCTGGTCAACAATACTCGCTATCTTTTTGAATCCAGTAGGTTCGATAGCGGTATTTTCGATGCCTAGTAAACGGAGTTCAGCATCAATTGCGTCAAAGCCATGATTGGGTATTACATTATCGTTTTCAAAGGAACTGAGATACTCAGAAGTTTTATTCAGAGACTCTTCGATGGTTTGAAAATCACTGGATACCTCAATAGTATAGGCAACTTCTTTTCCTTTATCGGTATTACATCTTACAGAAACTTGATAACAAATCTTATCAAATTCGAGGTCTTGTAATGCTTTTTTAAATAATGAATTCATAGCTCATACAAAGATAGGATGAATACTTATCTTTAAATGATGTTTGACTTACCGAATAACGATTGGAATAACTTCGTCACCGCTGAAATCGAAAAGGATTACTTTCAATCCCTTGAAAAAGACTTAATTTTAGCCTATCAAAAAAGTTCTATTTTTCCTCCAAAAGAACAGGTTTTAAGAGCTTTCGAGCTTTGTTCACTAAATAACCTATCTGTTGTAATTGTTGGGCAAGACCCTTATCCACAACCAGGACATGCAGAAGGTCTTTCGTTTTCGGTGAAAAATGGTACCCAACCACCCGCTTCCCTTAAAAACATACTGATTGAAAGTGAAAATCATCCGAGCCAAGTCAATCCTAGTTTAGTGCCATGGGCCGAACAAGGGGTTCTGCTTTTAAATCGAACATTAACCGTTCAAAAGGGAGCGCCTAATAGCCATTCAAAATTAGGCTGGCAAAGCTTTACCCTTAACTGTATCGATTACATTAACGAGAGAAAAGAAAATGTAGTCTTTATGCTATGGGGATCTGCAGCTATAGCTCTAGAAAAGCGTATAGATCACGAAAGACACCTTGTATTAAAAAGTGGACATCCGTCACCACTTAGTGCTAATAGGGGATTGTGGTTTGGTAACCAACACTTCGAAAAAGCAAACAATTATTTAAAGGAGAAAAATCAGAAGGTGATCAATTGGAGTTTACCCTCCAACACGTTTAACCGTGAACCCACACTCTTTTAAAAAAACCATGATTACCTCTCTGTAATCGCCTTGAATAACAATATCATCAGACTTAATACCGCCTCCGATATTGAATTTTTTTTTAATGGCACTCGCTAATTTCTTGAAGTCTGCTGGTGTTCCTTGATACGATTTAATCACTGTGGTAGCCTTTCCTTTGCGCTTCTCATAGCAACATTGAAGCGTTGGGGTAGTGTGTACATAAAAGTCAAACGATTTCTCCTCGATCGACTCTACTGTTTCTTCAGGTTCGTGATCTGGAAAAGCATTTCTTAATGCATCAGCTAAATCCATTGGATATTTATTTTAGTAAGCCTAATTCTCTTAAGCGCTCATCAAGATACTCACCAGCAGTACAGTCTTCGAATTGCTTAGGTAAATGGTCACTTACGCAAGATTCCAAACAATTAAGTGGCATTTCTCTTTTTGGATGCATAAAAAATGGAATAGAGTACCTTGACTCATTAACGATATCCTCATCGGGATTAACCACGCGATGAATGGTTGATTTTAAACGGTTGTTCGTTAAACGAGAAAGCATATCGCCAACATTAATCATCAATTCATCCGGTTCAGCGATCGCATCAACATATACGCCATCAAGTCGTTGTACTTGTAATCCTTTACCATGTGCTCCCATAAGTAAAGTGATCAAATTAATATCCCCATGTGCAGCTGCTCTAATGGCTTTTCTATCCTCAGGTTTTACAGGCGGATAGTGGATAGGGCGCAGGATTGAATTACCTCCAATTACCCATTGATCGAAATAATTAGCCGGCAAATCAAGGTGCTCAGCTATAGCACGTAGTAAATGCAGACCTGTATTTTCAAGAGCTTTGAATGCTTTTTCACCGTAAATATTAAATGAATCTAACTCTGAAACAGTGCAATTGGGAGGGTAAATACCGTTCGGGTCATGATATTGACCAAAGTGCCAGAACTCCTTTAAATCAGCGATCTTACTTCCTTTAGCAGTTTCTCTTCCGAAAGAGGTATATCCACGTTGACCGGCCATTCCTTCAATTTCGTATTTAAGCTTAGTAGCCTCTGGAAGCGCGAAAAAATCTTTTACGGACGCGTAAAGATGTTTGGTGAGGGTATCATCTAAAAAGTGGCCCTTTAAAGCGACAAATCCAATCTCAGAAAATGCTGATCCTACGGCATCAATGAAAGTGAGTTGTTCGTTTCTAGAACCGTTGATATAATGGCTTAAATTAACGGATGGGATAGCTGATTTCATATTCTATTTTACATAATATAAATTATGGGACAATTACTTTAATCGCTTCATAGCACGTGCTCGTAAATATACTCGAGGATCTCGTTTCATATTTATAAAGTAAACGCCGGTTAATAATACAACCGCGGCTACGACGCTTTGAGTACTAATAGTTTCTTTTAATACCAAATATCCTAAAATCATAGCAACAATCGGATTAATATATGTTGAAGTGGCAACCTTTTCAGGACTCACCGTTCTTAAGAGATAATTGAAAGACGTAAACGCTACAATACTTCCGAAGATTATTAATCCCAACATCGACCATTTTACGTTGATTTCCCATTCATTAGGACTTATCCAATGTTCTTGCTTAATCATACTCATTAAAATTAGCCAGAGACTTCCAAAGAACATCTGATACGCAGAATTGACCAGATAATTTTTTGGTAATTCTGCTTTACCAACAAAAATGCTAGCATATCCCCAAGTAATCACACAGCCTATAATCATTAATATTCCTTTAAACGATTCTGGAGAAGAAGTGATTTGATTCTGACTAATCAGCAAATACATCCCTAATAGTCCAACAAAAACACCAACCCAAGAAAATAATTTGATGCGCTTATTTTCTAAAACCCAAAGTAATAATAATACAATTAAGGGCTGCGAAGCAATGGTAAGTGCGGCTAAACCACTATCTACATAGGATAAAGCCCAAACAACTACTCCATTGCCAATAGCTAAGAATAGAAAACCAGCAAGGGCTGCATTCTTTAATTGAACCAAAGTCACCTTTAAACTTTTACGGGAGGCCTTTACTATTAGAAACATTAAAAAGGACGCTGAAAGAAATCGAACACCCGCCAACATAAATGGCTCTAACTGACCCACTGCAATCTTATTTAATAAATAGGTAGAACCCCATATTAAATAGATAGATAAAAAAGCTAAAACCTTGGTAATGTTCATATTAGGTTATATTGTATAAATTTACGATTTAAAATAAAGTTTAAGTTTAAGTTATATAATATAAAATTCTATAAATCAATTATTTGACCTTTTAAAAATAAATATTTAGGTTGATTGAATTGGTTGATTAAAAAATAGGTGTTTTCAAGAGACCACTCCCGTTCTACCCCATCATTATATTGGAACATTATGCTAGGGGCATACCTCTTTGAAGGAGCTTTTGTAAAATATAGAAAACCATCTCCTAATAGTAATTTCTCGTGAGCACTGTTTTTGATTCGCCCATTATAAACCTTAGGGAATAAAATCTTTAATCCTTCTGCATTCAAGCTTTTATATCCTGCATAGGTGCTTAAATCTCCCTGATCCTCTAGGGTGACTTGATATACTACTTGATCCTTGTTAGAAACGTTATCTGATTTTTCTATATAGTAACCAAGGTCGACGGTGTAATAAGAACCATTGACCTTCTTCTGTACTTTCTCAATCTTTAAATCAAATAAGTTTCGGTCATTACTTGGTATCTGACTGTATTGCTCTACTGCTATGGCTTTGTGAAGCCCTTTTCGGATGGCTTCTAAAGCAGATCCAATCAAAACAAAATTGAGTTTTCGCCCCAATTGCTTATCTGGATCATTTTTAAAGCCTCCTGTTTCGATTAAAATGAGCTTTGTTCCCCATTTTTGAATATTATCGCCAAAGGCGCGCGGTTCAAAGTCATCATTGTACCGACCAGTATGATTTGGAATGTACTTTTGATTAATCTGATACAAATAGGAGATTAATTGCATGGCCTCATCTCTCCCTGCGCTTCTGCTTTTCTCATAATCGAAAGCAGTGGCTAAAAATGAAATGCTCGCTTCATTACTTAAGCGTTCTACATTATAGTATTTACTCTGATCATGAAGATTAAAACCATAATCTGCATTCAAACTGTCTCTTACCCGCTTTAATATCTGTGATTCTGGCGCGATTAAACGAAGTGCATCACGATTAAGATCAATACCAATCGCGTTTTCACGAGTCCAACGACTTGCTCCATCGGGATTTAACATCGGGATAAAATGGATTCGAAGATCTTGTAATAGGCTATTAACCGATTTCTGTTCTCTGTTTTCTGCGATAAACGAAAGTAAATCAACGATAGATCGAGTCGCTGTAGATTCATTTCCGTGCATCTGTGACCACATTAAAACATCAATATCACCATTCCCGATACTCACCATTCTTATTGGCCTGTCCTCAACAGAATGACCTAATAGTCGAATTTCGAAAAGACCAGGGGCCTTATCGGTAATTAGATCGATTTGTTTCTGCAAAAAATCGGGATCCACTTTCATGTTTGAGAAGCCCTCCACTTCGTATTTCGAATACTCGTTAAATAATTCTTCTGTAAAGGAGCTTAGCTGTTGCCCGAAGGAGTATGCCGTAAAAACAAGGCTGAGCGTTACTGATTTTATGAAATCCATTGATCTTTCTTAAAATTAGGATTGCGTTTTTCTAGAAAAGCATTTCGACCTTCTTTGGCCTCATCTGTCATATAGGCCAGTCTGGTAGCCTCGCCTGCAAAGACTTGCTGGCCGACCATACCGTCATCGGTAAGATTCATAGCGAATTTGAGCATTTTAATGGCCGTCGGAGACTTTGCGAGTATTTCATTTGCCCATTCTATGGCCGTTTCCTCTAGTTTTGAATGCGCTACGACACAATTTACCATTCCCATTTCGAAAGCTTCATCAGCAGAGTAATTTCGACCAAGGAAAAAAATCTCTCGAGCCTTCTTCTGTCCGACCATTTTTGCAAGATAGGCTGAACCATAGCCTGCGTCGAAAGAACTCACATCCGCATCCGTTTGTTTGAATATGGCATGTTCCTTACTAGCAATAGTTAGATCACATACTACATGAAGACTATGACCACCTCCTACTGCCCATCCGGGAACCACTGCAATAACTACCTTAGGCATAAACCGAATTAAACGCTGAACTTCTAAAATGTTTAGTCGATGAACGCCGTTGTCACCAACATAACCTCGTTCTCCCCTAGCCTTCTGATCCCCTCCGCTACAAAAGGAATAAATTCCATCCTTAGGAGAAGGCCCTTCACCGGTTAGTAGAACAACACCAATAGTTGGGTCTTCAGAAACGGTATAAAAAGCATCGTACAATTCAGAAGTCGTTTTTGGTCTGAATGCGTTTCTAACTTCTGGACGATTAAAGGCAATTCTAGCGATATTACCCATTCTTTTAAAGGTGATGTCTTCGTATTCTTTTACCGTTTCGAATTGTGACATAAGGCCAGTATATTTTAATTTTTATTTGTCTTCAAGGTAAGGTATTTACCTAGATTTTCAGTTGAATTAATCGTCGAATGACGCATTACTTGTTTTAGGATTTCTGAAGCTTTTGAATTGCCCTCAACGCTTAAATTGGTAATCCAAGAATCATTTGAAAAATAAGAAAAATGGCGAAGTAGCTCAGATTGTATCGACTGTTCTCTCTCTAGGATTTCACTGTTATGGAGGATACTTTCTATGCTATTCAAATACTCGTTCTCACTATTTAAATGCATCAATAGTGAACGATTTTCCATATCGATTCCTTCACTTGCTAAAGAAGAGCAAAGGCAGGTAACACCATTATTAATAGACTGAAGTATTTTACCTTTTATCCCAGCCCCAAACGGAGTTGGTGATAGTAAAAATTGATAATTAAAAAGGGTTTCGTTTAAGTCTTCTACCCACCCTAGAAAAGAAACCTGTTTTAATTTATTGGCCTTATTTCTTAATGATTCTGGGTAATAAGCACCATAGATGAACAACGAACTTTTAGGCTGTATTTTTAAAATTTTTGGCCACATCTCAATGATACGTTGCAAGGTTGCTGTATTCCCCGGATGTTTACCAGAACCGAAAAAAACAAAACTCCAAGGTTTTCGATTAATGTTATTAGTTATTTCTCTACGATGAATAATTAATGGTGCGTAGATGAGTTTTGAACCTATGGATGGCAGTAAAGCAGTTAATTTATTAATTTCCTCACGTGAAATGATTAAGACTTTATCAACTCGATAAAAACTGGCAATTTCTCGCTTAAAAGTGTCAGTAGTTTCCCATTCCCCCTCTTTACCTTTCGATCTTGAAAGACGAAGACTGTGTAGATCTTCTGTGTTTAACAGGGAGAAGCATTGCGGTAGATTCTTATAAACTCTCCATCCGAATTGTTCCTCTGAAATAAATCTATCAAAAAGAACCACCTCAGGCCGAAGATCTACAAGTAGCTCATCAAATGAATTACAGTTCAAGACGATTTTGTGTATCTGTATATTGTATTCAATTAACGAATCCCCTAATGGAGTCTTATCTAGTGTGCATCCAAAATGTATTTGGTATTTTACACTTTTAAAGGATTGAATAAGGGCTAATAAATGCTGACCAGCAGCAGTAGTTTTTGACTCTGGCCATAAGTGTGCAATTATTAGCAGTTTTCGTTTCACGAGGAGAGCGTAGCAAATTGTCGAGCAATATTTGCTCTAAGTTTTCGAATATAGTCCTCTTCAAGCCATTCTTTATAATTCTTTGTATTGTTCATGATGCAGTAAGTGTACTGCTGAACTCGGTACTGTATATCCTCTTCAAGTAATTTCGCTAATTGGCGCGCTTCTATTACAGTTTCACTATTTTCAATACACATTTGAGTGTGTTGTTCGATACTTTCTTCTAATACTTGCTTACTTCGGCCCCCTTTAGCAAAAACCTCTTTGTATCGCTCTTTAATATTGAAAGTAGGATCTAATGTTTTCTTAAACCTTTCGCGAATGGCATCCGGCATAATGTATTCAAAGTCTCTTTCGATCTCTTCATCACTCTTAATACTCTCCAAATAGAAATCAGGGAAATGAAAAATCTCTTGCCAATCAATAGGTTCGTCCCATGGTCCGAAACGCAAGGTGTTATTTCCTAAGTCGATTACTTTAAACGAAGATTTGTCAGGTAAAATTCTAGACCCTCGACCAATCATCTGAAAATAAAGCGTTAACGATCTTGTCGCTCTGTTAAGAATAACAGTCTCAACACTGGGTTCATCAAATCCAGTTGTAAGTATACTTACAGAAGTTAATATCGCGTCTGGTGTATGTTTAAACCAATCTAAGATTTCAGCTCGCTCTGTTGCTGAGCTTTTATTATCTAGATGTCGAATAGGTAAATCAAGTTTACTAAACGCCTCATATACCGAGTAGGAAGCAAAAATTCCATTGTTGAAAATAAGTGTCTTTTTACCTTTAGAAAGCTCCATATAGGCATTCAAGAGCTTTCCAATCATACTCTGATTGGTGTAGAAAGCATCACTACTTTTTACGGTATAGTCACCATTAGCTCCTAGTTTTAAACTTTGTAAGCTCAAATCAAAGCGATGAATTTCTGCTTTGGCTAAAAACCCCTTGTCTATTAATGATTTAATCGACTCCCCTATGATTAATTTTTTATAATAATCCTTCATAGGAAGCTTGATGTTCGAACTCAAAGGAGTAGCAGTTACCCCAAGAACATATGCCTTCTCAAAGTATTTAAAGAGCTTTCTAAAAGAATTGTAATGTGCCTCATCGATGATGACTAAACCAACGTTTTCTAAGACGATTTTCTCATCGTTTAATCGGTTATTCAAAGTTTCCACCATAGCTACATAACACGTATGATCATCGGCCGCGGGAATCTCTTTAACGGAGGAGTTAATTACCTTGTTTTTAACGCCAAAATCAGCCAACATTTTAGAAGTTTGTGCACTAAGTTCTATTCGGTGTGTAAGCACAACTACTTTCTTGCGATAGGTTTCGATATACCTACGTGCAATCTCACTGAAAATGACCGTTTTACCACCACCCGTTGGTAGCTGATAAAGAATGTTTGCACCCTCATCTAGAGACTCAATGGAATCAAAGATTCGTTTTAAATCATTCTGTTGGTAGTTATAAAGGTCTTTGGAACGTGGCAATGTGGATGTGATTTTGACTAAAGTGCAAAAATAGCCCAAATCTCTACCTTCTGCCAAATCTTAATTTGCAGAATCTTTGGTGATAACTTCTTGATAACCCCTATTTCATGTTATTGTGGTGACTATAAATGATTTGTATCATAGATAGTGTAAAAACAAACCCATGAGACAACTAAAAATCGCTAAGCAGGTAACTAACAGGGAATCTAAATCTCTTGACAAGTACCTTCAAGATATCAGTAAGATTGATTTGATTACAGCAGAGGAAGAGGTTGAATTGGCACAGAAAATTAAAAGAGGCGATCAAAGAGCTCTGGAGAAATTGGTAAATGCCAACCTTCGATTTGTTGTTTCGGTGGCTAAACAATATCAAAATCAAGGCCTAACACTTCCCGATCTAATTAACGAAGGAAATTTTGGATTAGTTAAAGCAGCTCAACGTTTCGACGAAACCCGTGGATTCAAATTTATTTCTTACGCAGTTTGGTGGATTCGCCAAAGTATTCTACAGGCTCTTGCTGAACAATCGAGAGTAGTTCGCTTACCCCTTAATAAGATTGGCTCCATTAACAAAATCAATAAAACTTTTTCCTATTTAGAACAGGCTCATGAACGTCCTCCATCGGCTGAAGAAATAGCAGAAGAACTAGGTCTTTCGGTTTCAGAAGTGAAACAATCTTTGAAAAATGCTGGAAAGCATATTTCTATGGATGCTCCATTTGCCGAAGGAGAAGATTCCAATTTATATGATGTTATTTCAGCTTCAGAGACTCCAATGCCCGACACAGAATTAGTCAAAGAATCTATAAGAGAAGAAATAGGTCGAGTTTTAGATACCTTAAGTGAACGAGAAGCCGATGTCATTAAACTTTATTACGGTATTGGACAGAGTTCTACGATGACTCTAGATGAAATTGGAAATACCTTTGATTTAACTCGAGAGCGTGTACGACAGATCAGGGAGAAAGCCATCCGAAAACTCAGAAAATCAGCGAAAAGCGATCTTATTCAGTCTTTCATCGACTAATATTTAAAATCATGTCTACCAGAAGTGAAAAGTTGCTACAGCAACGCCCAGACATACCTACCTCAAAAATAAATGATCAGATGGGGTCAGAAGAATATTTTCAAAATGCAGTTCTACGACCCATTTTAAAACTTCAAAACGATCTGTTTATAAGCGTCTTTAAAAACTATATTAAAAAACACAAAAACGTTTTTTATGAGCTTAGTATAGAGAAGAAACAACGTTATGTTGAGCATGCGATCCAAAAGGATATTAAATTTCGAAACTCCCTAAAAGGAATGATTATTGGTATGTTTACTGTTGAGGAGTACGAAACATATAAGCTGAATTCTTCTGCTTTGAACAAACGAATGATGAATTTACTTATCGTTCGTCTGAAAGATCAATTATTACTTTTTGATCGAATTGATGCCGCCTAAACTAAAGGCTCTCCATTGAGGTCTGTAGTTAAGGCAAGGGTCATAAAGTCTAGAAAAGGTCGAGCAGAAACAAAGCTTTCAATAACCTTTTTCGAAAAATCTTCACTCATGCATTCCTCATTGGTAAAATTCTTTTTTAGAATGAATTGCTTGAATCGCAACCAATGAATAGCCTCATGTTCTTTGTCAAAACCTTTTGGACAAGATTTTAGTTGCTCTCCAAAGAGTTCTCCCCATTGATTCTTTAAATCTTTTTTACCAAGAAGATTAGAAAACTCTTCGTATTCTAATTCTAATTCTTTTCGAATTCTAAAAAGGTCTTCCTTATTGGGATTCCAAAAGCCACATGCGATAAAATTATTGTTTGGCTCTAGGTGGATATAGTATCCGCCACGTAACTGTTTACCCTCACGATGAATAGACGTTGATAAATGAGTCTTAAAGGGTAATTTATTTTTAGAGAATCGAACGTCTCTATAAACTCTGAAAATTTTATGATTTTCAAGTTGATCTGTGACCCCTAACCCCCTTTGTATATCGTCAAAAGCGAGGGAAGAACTTATTTTTAACTGGTTGTAACGATCCTTGTTTTCAGCGAACCACTCTCTGTTATTATTATTTTTTAACTCGTCTAAAAACGTATAAAGATTTTCAGGAATTCGATTCATAATCAAGAGAAATAGCTGCTGTACAAGTCATTAATGGTCGATGTGTTCTCGAACCTTCCTTTAGATAGTTTTTGACTCGCTACCAATCCAAAAATCACCAATTCTTTAAAAAAATACTTCAAATCGCCTTCAACTTCGGGGGTATATTTATTTAGAAGCTGTTCTAAAGGTTTGATTTGATCAAGAATCTGATGATAATAGGCGTCATCTGCATTATCGTGAAGTTCTAAAGCATCATTTTCATAAAACCAAGTGTAAAGATGATCATAAGGTGTTTCTACGCCTTTCTTCTCTAGCTTTTCGATTTTTGGAAAATAATCTTCAAATATCTGCTTGATTGCATGTTCTATAAGATGTTCTGCCACAAATACAGGACCTTCGTTTTCTCCTTCATATACTAATTCAACCTTTCCTGTTATTGCTGGTACTACAGCTAGTATGTCAGACACCCGGATCGTTCCCTCCTGCTCTCCATTTTCGATTAAACGCAACTCGGCATGACTCATCATATGTTCAAATGCAGAAATACTTAATCTAGCTGAAACTCCACTTTTAGCATCTACATACTCACTCTTTCTAGCTTGAAATCCAATCGATTCAATAATATCTCTAGCAGGCTCCGGTATATTAATATTGATTGTTGAGTTCCATTTTGCCTCCTGAGCGGTTATCGCCTTTGCGGTTTCCATGTCTTTAGGGTAGTGAGTAACGATTTGAGACCCGATTCGATCCTTCAGTGGTGTAACGATACTTCCTCTATTAGTGTAATCTTCAGGATTCGCAGTAAATACAAAGGCTACATCTAATGGAAGATTAAGTTTGAATCCGCGAATCTGTACCTCGCCTTCTTGTAAGATCGAAAATAACGAAACCTGGATTCTCGCTTGAAGATCTGGTAATTCATTAATTACGAATAAACATCTATTGGCTCTTGGAACCATACCGTAATGAATAACCTCTGGATCAGACAAGGCTAACTTTAAGTTAGCTGCTTTAATGGGGTCTACATCGCCTATTAGGTCTGCTACGCTCACATCAGGAGTAGCTAATTTCTCAAAGAATCGCTCTGATCGATGTAGCCACTCTATTGGTGTCTGTTCACCTAATTCATTAATCTTAGTTTTAGCAAAGTCGGATATAGGCTGAAAAGGATCGTCATTAATTTCTGAGCCAGATACAATAGGTATGTACTCATCCAGTAATTCAATCATTTGCCGGGCCATTCTTGTTTTCGCCTGACCACGTAATCCAAGAAAATTAATGTTATGTTCTGCGAGAATAGCTTGCTTTAGCTGAGGAATTACACTGTACTCGTATCCTTTAATCCCTTCAAAAAGTTCTTTCCCACTTCGCGTCAGACGAATGAGATTTTCTCTCATTTCTTTTTTTATGCTTTTTGATTGATAGTTAATCTTCTTTAAATCACCTAGTGTTTTTAGTTCGCTAACATTCATAATCTTCTTTTTCTATTTGCAGTATAATCCTCAAAAATCATAGAGCCTAAATCATCTAGACCCGTGTAAAATGCTTTGCCTCCGTTTAATCTTGTAAACTCTTGTATAAAATGCATCAAGTAGGTGTCCTGAGCAATCATAAAAGTGGTAACAGGTATTTTACTTTTTGCCAGAAAACGCGCTCTTTGATAACATTCTTCTACAATCATTTCATCTAAACCAACACTATTTTTATAATACGACCCGTCTTTCATCCTAATGCAACTAGGCTTTCCGTCAGTAATCATAAAAATTTGTTGATTGGTATTTTTCTTACGTTTTAATAGCTGTAGCGCTAAATCTAATCCAGCTACAGTGTTGGTATGATAGGGACCTACCTTGAGATATGGTAATTCGGCAATTGAAATAGGCCAAGCGTCGTTTCCGAATACGATAATTTCGAGACTATCTTTTGGAAATCGGGTGGTAATCATCTCAGATAGAGCCATTGCTACCTTTTTCGCTGGTGTTATTCGATCTTCCCCGTATAGAATCATACTATGACTGATGTCAATCATAAGAACTGTGCTCATTTGAGACTTATGTTCTGATTCGTAGACTTCTAGATCATTATGATCTAATGTATAGTTATCGATACCTGAACGAAGCATCGCATTTTTAAGCGATTGATTCATGTCGATCTGATCCACCGAATCCCCGTAGCGGTAAGGTCTTGTTGACCCAGTTCGTTCTATAGAGTTACCTGCCGATTTGGTGTTGTGATTTCCTTTTTGCCCCTTTTTTAATTTCCCAAAAATCTGATTTAGTGCTCTTTTTCGAAGTTCACGTTCAAGTTTGGCAGTTGCTTTTAGCTTTTTAGCAGCTTCGGAAGGAGTATTTCCATCCGTGGGATTATCTTCAAACTCTTGGCGCACCACTCCTTTTTCGAGTAAGTCGTCTATAAAGTCATCAATAGTGTACTCCTCAGTAGTCAGTTCATACTCTTTATCCAATTCTCTTAACCAATCAATAGCTTCCTCTACATCACCAGAGGTATGGGTAACTAACTCCTGAAATATATCATAAAGTCTTTGAAAAGGAGACTTTTCTTCTGGGGAGTTTAGGGTAATTCGATATCCTAAATCTAAATTCATAGCCCTATAAAGGTACAAATTTAGCGGTCCTATTTTTCTCTTAACTTCAAGATTCCAAGTACATCTTTTAGCTCATAACCTTTAGCTTTTAAGAGAATTAAATAGTGAAATAAAAGATCTGCAGATTCGTTTAAAAACAATTCCTCGTTGTCATCTTTAGCCTCAATCACTACTTCAACAGCTTCTTCACCAACCTTTTGAGCGATCTTGTTGATACCTTTCTCAAAAAGAGAAGCTACGTAGCTTTTAGAATCTCCACTTTTTTGACGCTGTTCGATGATCGCCTCTAAATGCTTAATCCAATCATAGCTAACCGTATTTATCTCATTGAAACAAGTATCGGCGCCTGTATGACATACTGGGCCTAGTGGGATAACCTTGAACAAAATACTATCTAAATCACAATCTAATCTGACTGAACATACCTGTAATTCATTTCCACTTGTTTCCCCCTTCTTCCATAGTCTTTGCTTCGATCTCGAATAGAACCAAACCACCTTTTCGTCAAGGGTTTTCTGAAACGATTCTTTATTCATATAACCCTGCATCAAAACTTTTCCAGTGTGATCGTCTTGAATAATAGCGGGTAGTAATCCGTCTACAGTTTTTGTAAAATCAGGTTCGTTATTCATCGTACAAGTATGTTTTTTGATCGTAAATTATCTTTTAAATCAGTTATTTCAATTTCAGAAAAATGAAAAACACTCGCTGCTAATGCAGCATCCACATTTGATTTCAAAAACACTTCCGAAAAGTGCTCTTTAGTCCCGGCTCCACCTGATGCTATGATCGGAATGTTTACTCTCGAGGACAATTCGGCCAAGGCCTCAATAGCGAAGCCAGCCTTAGTCCCATCATGATCCATTGAAGTGAACAAGAGCTCTCCAGCACCTCTATTAGTAACCTCTTCAGCCCAGGCGAATAATTCAAGTGCCTCAGATTGTTTACCTCCTACGGTATGAACTCTCCAAGTACCATTAATGCATTTTGCATCAATTGCGACAACAAGGCATTGAGAACCAAACTTATTTGCAATTTCTGATACGAGTTCTGGACGTTTAACCGCAGAGCTATTAATAGCGACCTTATCTACTCCCTTTTGGAGTAAGCTACTCACCTTATCTGTTGTACGTATTCCTCCTCCCACAGTAAAAGGAATAGAGAGTGTTTTAGCAACCTCGTAAATCAGGGGCTCAAAGGCTCCTCTGCCTTCTTCGGTTGCTGAAATATCTAAGAAGACCAATTCATCAGCCCCACGTTTGCTATAAGAAGAAGCAAGGGCAACAGGGTCTCCGGCATCCTTCAAATCTACAAAGTTCACTCCCTTGACCGTTCTACCATCTTTGATGTCTAAACAAGGTATGATTCGTTTACTAATCATTGAGTATGAAGTTTTCGAGTTCCTTAAGCGTAATTCGGTTTTCATAAATAGCCTTACCTAATATGGCACCCGAACACCCTATTTCTTTTAATTGTTCTAAATCTGACAAATCCTTGATACCGCCACTGGCAATTAGGTGCAGATTGTTTCCGAATTCACTGATTAATTCATTATACAACTTTAGAGAAGGCCCTGTTAACATACCATCTACAGCTATATCGGTGCTAATTACGTGCTTAATCCCCTTATTAAGGTAATCTCCGATAAAGGTATTGATCATAAGATCAGACTCTTCTAACCACCCCGAAATCGCAATTTTACGATCTTTCGCATCAGCACCAAGAATGATTTTTTCATTACCATATACTTCTAACCAGGAAACGAATTGTGAAGGATTTTTAACCGCTATGCTACCTCCTGTAATTTGTTTTGCCCCCGAATCAAAGGCAATCTTAAGATCTTCATCTGAT
>Ga0255754_10000240_pt1 | contig 43447 bp, 60 predicted proteins | sample 101ome_22_FD_179954 | JGI IMG/M metagenome (GOLD analysis project Ga0255754, IMG submission 179954) | Coastal salt marsh microbial communities from the Groves Creek Marsh, Skidaway Island, Georgia - 101412BT metaG (version 2) | ecosystem: Environmental > Aquatic > Marine > Intertidal zone >... | reverse complement strand
ACGAACAAACGAACCCTGACCCTTAGTGCCAGCGGAAGGAACAATCTTTGAATACTCAACACTCATCTTTCAAACTCCTTAGTGGGAAATCAAACTCAACTAAACCTAGTATACCTTATTCTTCGTCATCGTCAACATCAAAGTCTTGAGAAAACATATTTTTCCAGCAGTTATCACAAGTGCCAGAGATTAGCAACTCACGCTCTGCTGCACTCAAGTATCCAAGAATATCTTGAATATATCCGCTACCATTCATCCAACTGTCAAGATCCTCACGGTCAGCAAGAATCTGGTAAGTGATACCACAATACCTGCAAGTAACATCAAAAACTTCATAGTTAGCAGCAACCATACTCATCCTCCTTTGCTACCAGTATATCATATTTATCGGCGTTGTCAAGGGGTATTCTTGAGGAATTCCAAGAAAATTTTTTACCCCCCCCTTCCGAGGGGGACGGGGCGGGCCTCGCACCCCCTATTCGGGGGGATTGAGGTAAACCATAATGCGAGTATATAACTCTTCAGCGGCGATACGGGGATCTTCAAAGTTATCCCAATCTGCTACCATCATATCTTGAAGGTAAGGTATAATATCATACTGAATATATTCACGGTCAGTCATTTCATATCCCATGCTTCTTCTCCTGAGTTTTCTAGTGATTGAAACAGTAAATCAACATCGTCAATAGTATATCCATACTTATGGTATCGTGTCATTCCCGTGGGTGAATTATCTTCAGCACACTTCATGTTCTCATGCAACGCCTGTAGTGCGTCCAAGATAATTTCCATATCATGTCGTTCGATATAGTAGTTCATATACTTTCTCTGATAAGTTGTACAAGGTTTGACGCATCGCCCAGTGCGTATGCCTCACTATCATTATCCCATTCACAAGCCACGTTGTCAAGTGTATTTTCGATACCTCTCAAAACAATACCAAGTGTTTCTCGTATTGCGTCTTTGTCAAAGTCGCCACGCTCCCAACCAAGAGCCTCTAACACTTTTGTTTGTGATAGTCTCATTTCTGCGTCACCACACCTCTCCAATAGAAACTTCCTTACCGCTCCTGAGTACAAGCCTATCATCGCCTATAGTTTCCGTGATGGGATAATACCCTGAGTGTAACCCTTCAGGATCATCCCAGTATACCATATCGCCTGCTTTATACTTCTTCGGCTCTTCTTCTTCCACCTCCACATCAACGTGGTCATACTCACCGTCTAGTGCTGTCGCAAATGCCGTACCAGCACATTCAAGGATATAGTCATCACGGCCCACGTTATTCTTGTCACCCGATTCTGGCAATTCAAGCCACTCAACACCAGTGATATATGCTTGATCGTCCATATCTGTGATAAGTTGAAATCTAACCTTTTCTGGATCAGCCTCACACCATCCACACACACTTACAATAATCTTGCTCATTCGTAATCCCTCATAGCAAACTTGTTACGGGCAGACCTAGTACGCAATCGCTTTGGTCGATTGTCCATCGTACAACTATTATAACATCTGTTCTCTTTATGTCCAGTGGGAAGTTCCCATTTCTTTTTAACAGTGATCTGTACATTCTCGTATTTGTGCTTGGCGGTCACTTTGCAAACTCCTCTTGTAGTACATTGTGATCTTCAACCCTTCGACATTCACTGATATTCCAACTGCACAGTCCATCGCACAGTGAAACTCTAAACGGGTTCCATGACTCAACACCCTCTAAATCAGTGCCAGTTGCCTCTGGCATAAAAGCAACCATATTATCAATTGCACTCTGGTGATTTTCAGCGTGAACAATCAACTCCATATCTACAACATAGGTTTTCATCGAATCCACTCCAGTTTGATACCAACTCGTACATCTTCAATCGCACGTTCGTCAAGTTTTATAACTTTATCCATAGTAAGTGTATTTCTGTGAGGAACTATTGTACAACCTGAATATAGGCAACTCAATGCGAGGATGAGTTTGGCGGCAGTAAGAATATTTTCATCGAACATTAGCGGTGTCTCCATCTATCCTGTTACTGTGTTAGTTATTCACCGTTGAATATCAACGCCCAAATATAGATCATTATAAATAGTTCTATCACATAGCACCCTCCATAGATAACAAACCTGACAGTAGGGCGTGGAGGAGTCGAACCTCCCTATGATTACCTTATAAGAGTAACGGATGCTACCGGCTTACCTTACGCCCCATAGGCGGGTGACACATGCTAATTGTAACACATGCCACCCGCTCTGTCAAGGGACTACGATAGCGAAGCGTCGAGCATCTTATCGCAGCGGAGGGTACGGTACTGACCCGTAGCGGAACGCACAAGGGCGTATGCACCGTTGGGGCCAAAACCGGCCTTTTCAATCACGCCTTCGTGCCACTTCAGGACATTCTGGCGACCATGCTTCGGGTACTTACACTTCAGGTACTTACCCTTAGCCAAACTTGCAAGCAAAGCAACATTACTCATAGTTATCAACCTTTCAAACTCTTTTCAATCCTCTGGAGGGAAACCACTTCCCTCACCCCTTGACGTTCAACCGTAACACCGTCACGGCTGATTTTGACAACTTTACCATACTTGGTTTCGCTGCCGATTCCAACAATAGGTTTCATAAAACCTCCTGAGTTTCAGTGACTCGGGGCCGAAGCCCCTTGTCACCATTCTACCATAACATCGGCTTTTGTCAAGCCACAACTTCAACCAATTCTTCGGATTCCACTTCTGCGGTTTCCGTAGGCTTTGCGGCCTTTACGGGCTTGGGAGTGGCCAGTGAGAGGCCAATCTTACGCTTCGCCCAGACCTTCAGACCTTGCTCTGAGAAATCCTTGGTATCAGTATGATAAACACACTGGTACGTTGCAACTCCATCAATAGCCTTTGCCAACATAGCACTAATCGTGTCACTGTCAATTTCATCATGGATCAACTCAACAGTATAAGTAAACTTCTTCATTCTCAACTCCTTGTTAGTGGAAACTCTCAACTGTCATGCTCTCATTCTAACATATTTATCGTCACTGTCAAGTATGCAACTGTAGTTTTTTTCAAGATTATTTTGCATCCCCCTCTTCCGGGGGGGTCGCGGCGCGCCCCGCACCCCCCTAAAGGGTGGATAGGGCAAGAGCCACGCTTACCGCAAACCAAATAACTAATAATATAGTATCAAGAATATTACTCATCATCATCGCCATATAAATCTTCTACTTCATCTACTCCATAGTAAGATAATAAATCGTCGTATAAGTAGTGATTTTCATCTAAGTAATCTACTTCTTCGTCATTCATGGTTCATCATCTCCACAGGCTGCCCAGAGGAATCCGTATACTAACACAAATAAAATTATTTCTATCATAATTGGCATTCCATAATATACACGAAAAGATGGGGGTTTTTGGCAAGAACCCCCAAAACTTGGGTCACGCTAGCCTCCGACTTCTTCTTCATCTTCCTCAAAGAATTCGTGCATATTGTATTCGTCAATAAGATGCTGCGGATAATCATGCAACGTACCCTCATAATAATTATCCATGCCGTCAATCCAATCCCCGCAGAATCCAATCCCCGGTTCAAAGTATGATGCACGAATATCAAAACCTTGATCCTTCATGAACTCATAAAACCCAACAGGCGGCGACCATGCACTATCGAATGACAACACCACACCTTCTGGATTGTCGCTATAAAAAGCGTCCTCACCACCAATGTCCCATTTTGTACCCCAATTATTCACACGCCAACTATACCAATCTTCGCTACCGTCAAAAGTTACGGGCTTACCTTCGCCAAGCAACTTGGTTGGATCATTTGGATCTCTTGGGGTTGGCATAAAGTGTTCCATCAACTCCCCACGCTTGTAAGCATCAAGCAACTCGTTGAGTTTAGAGGGATCTTCATGAGCAATCGTCACGTTATTCAGACACCAGTTAGGCATTTTTCATTCTCCGTTACAAACCAATCGGGCTTCTCTCGTCCACGTTCCCACTTAGCGAAGTAGGCTTTCTCCATTATATAGTATCGGCGGTAACTGTCAATAGCATTAGCCGATTTGTATTCGTCTGGCATGGCTTGTGCGTATGGAGTTTGCGGGCCGTTGGGAATCATATCAAACATCTGACCAATATGCCTGATGCCCCGCTCACAACTATGCACCTTGCCATACCTGAACGTATATTCATTACATAGTTCAATACCATGCCACCATGTCCATGCAAAATTACATATATTATCGCCCACCCATTTGGTACATGGATGGTGATGATAGCCGCCCTTTAGTGGCTTGCCAGCCTGAGTTAGTGGCATCTGGTCATCAGTAGCCCCATGACGGCGAACCGCAGAACCTAGCATCTGATATGTCTCGACAATCATCTTGGGTATATGCTTGTCGCACATCATCTGTGCTGCGGTTTCTGGGTCATTGTCTAATACAAAGATATTCATACGTTCCATGCCTCCTCATGCCAATACCTCAATACATCCTCAAGGATTATATCATGTTCTTGGGTCAAAGTCAAGACATCTTCCAGACTTTTTTTGCTCACCCCCATCATTCTATTTCTTAGGAAGGTAATTATTTTCTGTATTGCCTTGGTTTTTGGCTGGCTTTCCATTTTTCCTCGACCGTGTTAGTTAGAGTAAGACATACCAGCGGAACCTTTTACGCCCCGGTTCCTGAAACCGCCCACGGAAATCCTCCCTAGAGCCTTGCGGCTCATCTGGCTCATGGCGACGGTTACTGGCAAACTTCATTCCAATGATAGATTCCAACGTGTACTGGGCCACCACGGGGACAATATGAAGAACTCATTTCATCAATAATCACCCCTAGACGATCTTCGCAAACCTTATGGAAATCAATTTCGTTGTCGATATATGGCAAGTTATCTAGGTCATAAGAATATACCTCGGTTGTCCACGTGTTATCTTCCCAACATATAATAAATTCTATATCCATAATAAATCCTCTCTTGGTGACGGTTGCTGGCAAATTGTGCGGCTACAGTAGTGAGACTTGAACTCACAAGGTGTCTTGACTGACGCTAATCGCAGGCTCAATCGGCTGTCAATCGTGACCTGAAACACCATCCATCCATCTTGGTACTGTATCATCAGTATATCAGATATATCGTCCATGTCAAGCGAAAACTTTAGAGTTTTTTGCTGTAGATTCACAGTCAACGCCGACATATCCAGAATTCTGAACTTGATCAACTTTATCCATTATCATTTTCCTGTTGATCGGATTCATTCTATTTGAAAAACAAGATATACCCATAGGGCAAGGTTTTGCTTTGTTTTTGTCTGGATCTTTGTATCGAATAAACCATGCCGGTTCTATATCAAGTATTTTTGAAATACGTGTCATGATTGCCCCAGCCTTACTGGCTACTCTTGGTGTTACTTTTCCGTAGCATTTATCAAACCTATTGTAACTTGATGCTGAACATAAAAACTTAAAATAAATGTCTATTTCGTGTTCTGTTCGATAAGAACCATTGAAGTTGATCATAAAGAATGTATTGTGAGACAATCTTGGTTGCAATTTTCTAATAAAACTTTCCTCACCCTTGGTGTATTGCCCACATAAGTCTAAGTATACAAATTCAAACGTATCTATTTTTAGTTTGTTCATATACTTGTCCAGTGTTTGCTCTGTAATGTTTTCTGTGCTTTGGTTGATCATATCGTAATTCTGTTTATCAAACCCCATGCGGTTTAGTTTTTGTTTGATATGCGGACAACTCAATTCATTTTCAATCCCTACAATTTTTGTATTTGTATCTATAATGTTTTGTCGCAACGCTTGCCCAACGCAGCCGGTTTCTGGTTTCATAGAAGGTAAACAAAGCATATTACGAAACTTGAAATCTTGCGGCATAAGCAGACTTACTGACTGAAAACAAGTGGTTTGTGCTTGAAACTTTCTCAGTCTCATTCTTTTGTATTCATAGGGGATACTAGACACTGCATTTTCTCCTAGCGGTCAGTGGGTAATTTCTATTAGTATAACACCATTATCGTCCCTGTCAATACATATACTTGAGAAAATTTTGCGGTGAATACGAGCCTATCCCCAGCACGGGATGCGGCGAATGTTTGTACACCACTCTTTTGGGGGGTTCGCGGTCCCCCCGGCCTCCCCCATTAGGGGGGCTATTTGATGTAACCTTCTTTGCGTAGTATATCCTCAGTCTCAACTACAAAAGTATCAGGTTGAGCGGTAACATAATTTCTATAACCACGCTCATCACAATATATAAACTCATCCAATTCATCATTCTCGTTTATTTCGTGAATGATAGTTCTGCAAGCCTCATAAGGTTCTTTACTTGTTGAGAATATAATTTGTAGTGTACCAGAGTTGAAATAGTATTTAGCCATCGACATCCACCTCCGTCCAGCCGTATAACATATCCCGGTCACATTCAAAACACACTGGTGTGCCACTCATTTCATAATAATCAGGCGTTACGCCAATTTTATCGTGACATTTTTCACATTCCCAGAATGATAACACATTTGTATCTTCAACCAATTTCCACATAATAAACTCCTTAGTGTGATGGAAACAACACGTTTGCTAAACCTTTGACGCACAAGTTACACGCTACAGATTTCTTGGACGGTGTGCATGTAACAACACCACGACCACGACGGATTTCTGGGCATGTAACAAACTTCTCATCCTCAAGCACGACCAACTTGGGCAGACTGTCACGCCATGCTTGGGCCTTTACTTTACCGCGAGGACGAACCGGGGCAATCTTTTCGTCACTGTCACACCATGCGAACAATGTAAACCCAGCAGCCTTAGCGTCGGCCATGTCTTTACTATTGTGGATACTAGCGTATGCGGCCATATACTTAGATAGTCCAGATAGTTTACTATCATAGATATGCGTATAAAACCACATTTCAGGCAGTTTACCACCATCGGCAAGAATACTCTCACACGCCCAGATAATATTATCAACATAATCGTTGTCGAGTTCGCCGTTGATGAAAAAATCACCACGTTCATGCCAACGGATAGCCTTACCCTTAGACTCAGCCATAATCATCATAGAGCGAATACGTCCACGCTCAGTGATTAGATTTTGCATTCCAGCAGGACGAACACCGGGATATATCTTTTCCAGATTTTCCGCATAGCATCCGTTTCCAAGGAACGCACAAGTAGACGGGCAAGTATCGCCAACGGGGCGACTCACGACGATACAGTTTTCCTTGCCTAGTTTATCATTACCGTTTGCAGTTTTCATATCATAGACTCCGTGGGTTTGTCTCTCAAGTATATCACATATATCGTCAACGTCAACCCCTAATCTTGAATTATTTTTTATTTTTTGTTTGGCACGGTATTTGCTGGGTTTGGCTGGCTGTCTCATTAGTCGTTACCGGGACGGTTCCGGTAGTACACAACCGTTCACCACCCCTTTGGGGGGTTCGCGGCCCGCCCCGCACCCCCTATTGGTAGGGTAAGTACGAGATTTCGCCAGTAGTGGACAACTGTTCACGGTACACCTCGACACGCCTTGCACGTTCTGCACGGTCACGCTCAAAGTCGCTCAAGCGGTCACGCTCATCACATTTCTTTTCCAGCGTTGCCAATGTAACACCGTCAGTCCGATGATCTTGAAACTCGTCAGGCAGACACTCATTGGAAATGTAAATACAATCCTTCAGCAGTTCATCAAGTTGGGCAAATAGTTCGTAACCGTTCATAGTTCAATACCTTCGTTACCAAGAAAACAAAACACAAAGAACGCCACAAGCCAAACACCAGCAAACGCACTCACTATGCTACCTCTTTTGTAAAACACGCTTCGTCCACTTCATATCGGTCAATGCCGGTATCGTTCCATGCTACATTGTCAGGAGTTTCAAGTGAACCAAACTCCCGCATAGTGTCAATAAACTCATTATAACTAGCACAATCGCTGGCAATATTATAGAGTCTTTCATCGTTGCTAATCCAGAGGGCGACATTCCACGTTGCGTAATTGCTGTAACCATTGTAACCGCTCATGATAGTCTCTCCAAGAAAATCAAAGTAACCGTAACCACTAAGAACATCATAACAGCCAAGCCGTCAGTGTCAAGTCTATTTTTCATTTTCATTCTCCCTAAACATAGTACCAAACCGCAAACCCTGCGTCGATCAGCCATTGCCACTCTGTCGTGACAGGGAAACAAGTTCCATTACTAATCACTCGCTCATCACCATTGAGCGGATCACGAATCCGAATTTCATAAATAGTCTGTATACAAGCCATTTCAATCCTCGTCGCTAATCACTACGCAATGTTCGCCACAGCACGGGCAAATTTCGTGGTCAATTTGTGAGCCACTCATTGGCTCGTTGCAACAGTCACTTTGAATCATCATCGACATATCTAACTCTCTTTCTTTCTTTCTTTTCCAACATTATACCAAAGATTTTATTTTTGTCAACCCCCACTATGGGGGATCACTCTGGTAATTTTCCTTCCACAATTCCACCGTGCAGATCAAGTTCTTCCTGCACAATCTCAACAGGTACATATGCGTACACCGTGTCGGTGTAGTCGTCCGTTCCGAACAGTTCCGCAAACTCTTTCAGTTTCCAACTCTTTGGTTCACGACTAGGGTATCCACACTCAACCATACTGTACGGGCCTTGGTCGCTTCGTGGTGAGCAGTATGCACTCTCACGGGCCTGAACACTGATTGAGAAGCCGTCGCGGCAAACGATTCGTGGGTTGTGTGCTTTCATGTTTTTCTCCTTTGGTTTCCTCTAGTCTACAATACTTATCGGCACTTGTCAAGAAAAAATCACCAGCCATACTCCCGGTGGTTCTTGAACTCGTCCTCATAGATGTCTACCGGGCCATCATCCTCATAGATGCCCGAACCCGGCGAAATCTCACCCAACTTCCTGCATGTGCAGCCGCAAGCACGGCAAACACCCACGATACGACGCAGAGTTGGCCTTGGGTCATCTGCTCCACAACAATCCGAGACGTACTTGACTTCCGTTTTCATCTTCATCCTCCTGCTTTCCTGTTTTCTCTCTTGCTCTCTTCCCGCTATTATACAGAACAAAATCTACTTGTCAAGCACCGTATCCAAATAAATTTCATTTTGTGTGAGAACGTAGCCGTACTCAGTTTGGGGGGTATATACACCAATGTACACCTTGCCATTGTCGTATCCCTCAAAGCCCACGAACATACCAAAAATAGTGTAGAGTGTCAACATCATTTTTCTCCAGAGTAGGTTATCCTGTCCACTACTCTATATATCGACACTCTGGCGGGAATACTTGAAAAGAAAATAGAAATATTTTTTACCCCTCCAATGGGGGGGCGGGGAGCGCCTCGTCCCCCTCAGAAGGGGGGAGCAAAGGTTGCGGGATTACTTGCTGTTTCGCTTAGGTGTACAAATAGACACATCATTGTGCCTAGAATAAAGGCTAGTATACATACGTTCACGGTCATTCTTTGCTTCTCTGTCATCTGTGCTTTCTCCGTAAAGCATTTCTTGTAAGTACCAGCACAACAGTGTACCGGCTACATATCCTATCGCCAAACTAGCGGGGTCAACTTGAATTATTCCCACTGTAATTCCTCCATGTTATAAAAACTTTCTACTTCACCAGCCAGCGAATATTCTAGGGCTGTCATTACATCGTCGCGGATAGTCTGACGATCTAATGCAGCGTCACCGCTAGGCTGTATATCCTCAATTCCAACAACACAGTGATTATATACTCCACCGTCTACAGTTGTGATATTGTTACACTTATAGTATTTCATCAATAGTCCTCCCCATAGTAACCATAGTCCTCATCAGTTCCGAATCCTGCATCACGCATGGCCGTATCAAAATCCCCATCCATGCTATCATCGTAATAATCATCCTCATGAAAATCCTCAATCATCTCCCTAAAACTTTCAACGTCAATCATTCCATCGTCAATGTCATTCCATTCATCATCATGGTAATTCGCCATATCAACAACACCTTTCTTCAACAGTTCATCCATCATACCAGAAAACTTTACGGGGTCAACATCAAAAAAACAGAGTCGCGGGTTATCGTTCATTTTCACTCTTTCTTACTTACTAGCACTAACCCAATAGTAAACTTCGTTTGCAACACGCTGTCGAGTTGCTTTGGTAATGGATACATAATCCATTTTACGGTCGTACAGTGAATAGGAACCGTCGTGGTGTTTGACGATTTCGCAATCCATCTTTCTAGCATACTGTGCCAGATTTTTCTCAACGGTCTTGAAACTAGGTTTTCTCATTCTCTTTCTCCTTACTTTCTATATCGACATTATAGCAGATATTCTTTAGAAGTCAAGAGGTTTTCCAAGTATTTTTATGTCAAGAGATTTTGACACAACTTTTCAGCATTTTGTGTGCGTTTGGCATGGCGTTTGCTGGCTGTCTCATTAGTCGTTACCGGGACGGTTCCAGTAGTACACAACCGTTCACCACCCCAACGGGGGGTTCGCGGCGGGCCACGGCCCCCTCGGAAGTGGGGTGACATTTGTTCACCACTGCCACGGTAGCGGTGGACACTTTGGAACGTAGGTGATCTCTCTCCTATCGAGCAGCCAATGCACAACGAGCCGCGATTAGAGCGGCCTTTACGGTTTCGACCTCTTCGATCCTAGTATAGTGTGGCAGTTTGCGTTCTGCAACTTCGATCCACACTGCCAGCAATTCCTTGCTCATCGTGGCGAAATACTGGCGATAGTCGTTCTGAGTAGGGTAAATCATCATTTCGTTTTTCTCCTTAGTTATTCCAAAGTCTACCAAAATTTTTGTGTTTGTCAACCCCCACAAACGGGGGTGGCAGGATATTCTTCGGTGATTATTTCACAATGCTCACCGCAATCGTTGCAGATACCATGCTCAATCTGAGCATCATCAAGATAAGCACCACAACAGTCTGAGATGTAGAGGATTTGAATTTCCATTTTTATTTCTCCTTTTCCTTATTCCTTATATCGACATTATACAGACTTATTCTTGAATGTCAAGTAGAAAAATAATTATTTTTTTGGTGTGCAAATTTCATGCCAAAAGTTTTTTTCTATTTGGCACAGTGTTTGCTATACCCCTCTAATGGGGGGGCGGGGAGGGCCACGACCCCCTCGAAAGGGGGGTTAACCCCTACTGGGCTTCCAGCCTTCCGGCCATTCGTGGCGTGGTGGGATGTAGGAATCCCCATAGCCGAACGACCCCCACCATTCGGGCCAACCCCAATCGGCGGGGTGAGAGCGGTCGCCTTGCGACTCCTGAACCACCATTGGTTCAACAGCCATCGGCTGAACCGCAGGCGTGGGGATGTCGTCGCAACCGCCGCAAAATCCAAAATCTTCCATAGTCTCTTTCTCCTTCTCTTTCCTAACAGTCTACCAAAAAAAGTTTTCTTGTCAACCCCCACGTTGGGGGACTAGATGCGATATTCCAGAAACTTCAGCGTGAACTGAGCGTTGGGATACTTGTTGGCGATATACCGCTCTGCGGTAATCTTGCGGTTGTCGGTTGCACCGACCAACTGGACAACCTTGCCATCCATGATCACTTCCCAAATTTTCCGCTTGCGGATACGAGGAAGGTTGGCGAGGATATCGAAATTCTTAGCGTAATTTTCCATTTTTCTGATTCTCCAGAGTCAAGTTTTCCAATTTCAATACCTATATATAATGCATATACCGTGCCATTCGCAAAATATTTTTGAGTCTATAAAACAAGGGGTTTTCGTATACACCCCCCATTGTGACCGTGCTGCATTCTGCTACGTTTTTTGCATTTTGCATTGCATTTTGCGCCACCCCTTTGGGGGGTTGGCCGTAGCGGGATAGATCGTGTAATACACACCCCTCTAATGGGGGGTTCGCGGCGGGCCACGGCCCCCTCGGAAGGGGGGTGACATTTGTACACTACAGTAGATTGTATTTCCAGCGGAATTGCAACTCTTTTGCAGCACCACGGATGATGCACAACCAGATTTCCCTGCTTGCTCCAGTTGCAGTATCTAGGGCAATTTGCCCATTCTTCAACCAAGACTGAATTTCCCTAGTTTCCCAATTCTCAAAATTGTACATACTATCCTCAGTTGATGAAAAGTACAGTGAAACAGCCAACAAGAAACGCAAACACCAGAAGAAACTTATCTTCTCCGCTCATTCTACCACCTCTTCACAGTATGGGTTATCGTCAATCGTTGCCAAAAATTCCTGCTCTTGCTCGTCAAGCCAAGCCTCGTATTCAGCCCGTGCCTCGTATGCCTCAAGTTCAGCGAAGTAGTCAAAATCAAGTCCCATTGGTTTCACCTTAGCAGATAGGGGTGTAGTGGCAGAAAACAGAAACAATCGTCACAACTAGAAAACCCAAAATCAACAGTAATTCTTGATCTGATTCGTTCATCGTCAATTCTCCTTTGTTGTCTCTATTCTACAGTATCGGCAACCGGCTGTCAAGTCCTAAAATCTTTTTTTTGTCAAAATTGTGGTTGTTGTGGTAGAATCAGGCAATTCCTGCCCTTCCCTTCCCTTAGTTGCTATAAGTCCTATTCAGTTCATTTTGCCAGAAGCGAACCAAGAGCGGATCTTGTGAAACCTTAGCAGGAAAGGTGTCTGCTGATTGAACAGCAAGAACTTGATTGTTCTGCGAAAGGAAAATTCGCATCTTATTGAGGATAGTGTATCGAACGCCATTTGCTTCGAAGTAGGGGATAAACTTGGTCATGTCCTTTTCCTTTTGGTTAGTGTTTGTTTCTTATGTCCTAAGTATATACATCTAATCGTCAGTTGTCAAGTACTTTCTTGAAAAATTTTTGGATTTTTTCTACTGCAAATATCATGCCAAAAAACTTTTTTATTTAATACCCCTCTTTCGAGGGGGCCGTGGCCCAACTGACACCCCACTTACTAGGTATGCCCAATTATAACTTATAAAACGCTCTTACTATTTCCCCATAAAAAACCGTGGGTGGTCAAAACACAATCATCAAAATTTATTTAAATGTATTACCCGATCTCCTCAAATAAGCCCCAGCTTCTTCGCAAGCTTGCCATCTGCCGAATAAAATTATCCAGTGGTTTTTTGCGTTAAAATAGTGTATAATCAAATACAAGGAGAAACAATATGAATGAACCTAAACAGTTAGAATGCCAATTGCAATGCAAAGCAAAGGGAAGCCTAGAAGAGTCTGTTGCTGAAGATCTTTGCAAAAAAGACAAATGTTTGGCTAAATTAATACAAGAGGAAGAAAATGCACCAGAGGATAAAAACGACGACTCACGGGATAGTTGAATTAGGTAAACAAAAGCAAGACTCTGACGACATATCCCTATTTGGAACAAAAAATCTAGCGAAACACGATATTTTCGTTAAATCGGCATTTGACAATAATTCAGTTGATCTTTCAAAAAGCCATTTCTATCAAAGCTTTAGTAGCGATGATGAATTTATGTATATTGTACAGATGAATGGCCCAGATTATAAGACAATACTAGCCGAAGTTGGAATCGCAAGCATCTCTAAAGACCATAATACATTATTTAGAAAGAGGCCGCTTTATACTATTTCATCAAGCGGGAAATTTAGCCCTGTTACAAATGGCCCAACAAAATTTTATAGCGACACAGATGGCACATATTTAATTATAAAAAATTATGTACCTGTAAATCTATCAGAGTTTTTTATACAACCAAACTCCGTTATAGTTTGTGGAGAACAAGAATTCACACCATTTCCAGCATATATTGAAGAAAATTCTTTACTTGGAAGAAAAGAAGGCTTAATAGAATCCCTGCCGATATCAGAGACTGTTAACGAAAGCATAAAATCATATACTAAGCAACTCATCTTAAAAAGCTCTCAGCTTGATGTCAGAAAAATAAAAACTAAACAACTTCTATTGTCGCCGCACGATGCTCCAGATGCTAAAACTGGCACGATTTTCTACAATAAATCTTCTAATTGCCTTCAATACTATGATGGTGATAAATGGAAGACATTATTAGATAAATAATATGGATGAACAAACCTACAAAATTATAGAGAAGGTAATAAACAAAATCGCGCACAAGTATACTTTTAGAGATTACGACTTAGAAGACATTAAGCAAGAAGCTTTCATCATATGCCACGAAGCCCTTTCTCGATACGACAACGACAGACCTTTAGAGAATTTTATGTCTGTGCATTTGTCTAATAGGCTTAAGAATTTCGTAAGGGACAACTATTACGTTAAAGAAAATCAGCACAAGAAAAAAATAAAATCTCCCCAATATATCTTAGATGACAATATAGCAAATGATTCTTACAACCTAGAAGACTATATAATACAAAAAGAAATACTGGAAAAAATAGATGAGAAAATTCCATTTAGCTTAAGAGAAGATTATCTAAAACTTTGCAATGGCGTATCTATACAGAAAAATAGAAAAGACAAGCTTTTAGATTTCATAAGGAGCTTTATTGACAATGAAGAAAGGTAGAATATCTAAAGACGAAGAGCGTACAATTGCCCGCTTGGTCGATAGTATGACACCAGAAGACATTGCGAAGAAACTCAACAGAGATACTTCTTCTGTAGAAAGTTTTATTAAGCGCAAGTTCAAGGTAGGGCTTACGAATGAAGAGTTCGCTGCGTATTCACTTGAAGACCGCCCCTACTGGGTTGAACTAAAGGCCCAGTTCACTGACCACGAATTAGAGTTGTTTAAATATCACTGGTCCAGAATCATCTCACAGTTCAAGGATGATGTATTCCCAACAGAAGAATTACAAGTTGTTGATGTTATTAAGCTAGAGATACTCATGAATAGATGCCTGAAGGGTAACAAGGAGAATATCGAACAAATTAACGTATACGATAAAATGATCAAGGACGAACGCTCTAGAGACAAGGATCAGCAGGATCACGATTACATTATTAACCTAGAACGACAAGTTGCTTCACTAAGAGCTTCACAAGAAAGCCTCAATCGGGACTACAGAGAACTGCAAGCGAAAAAAGCCAGCATGTTGCGTGAAATGAAAGGAACCCGCGAACAAAGAATCAAAAGGTTGGAAGATAGCAAGCAGAGCTTCACAAGCTGGGTTGCGGCAATGATGCAAGATCCAGAACGAATGAAGCGTTACGGCATCGAGATGGAAAAGATGAGAATAGCGATGAAGAAAGAAGAGGAAAGATTGTCATCTTTCCATAAGTATGAAGATGGAACAGTCGATCAACCATTCTTAAGTCCAGAAACAGTAAAGGATTAGCATGGACCCAGAATCCCTATCGGTTATATTACCCTGCTGGTCGGTGGCTATAGGTGTTGAACTATTAATACTTGGATTTATAGTAAGAAACGTTAAATGAAAATCGAATCGCCCAAAATAATTCTACTACATCCCGGCAAAACCGGAGGAACTTCCTTAGAACACGCTCTGCGTGACCAGTATTTGCCAAACGTTACACTCAACGCCAAGGTTGCAAATAGAGACATAATGTTTGGCATAGATAGAGAATTTAACGTATATCTTCAACACGCCGACATCAGGCTATACAACATTCTGGGCATAAATTTAAAAGAGTATGACACCATAGTTACTGTAAGAAGACCATACGAAAGAATATTGTCTTCCTATTTTTACAATGGACATTCCAAAAACATGGACTTCGAAACCTTCGTTTTAAATACTCTAGAAAGACGCTTCAAAGCTAGTAGTGCTAAATACTCAAGAGGTCATTTCGCTGGACAAAATTTTTATTATCAAGATAATGACTATACCGTAAGCTCAGTAGTACACCTTGAAAACTTTAAGGCAGATTTAAAAAAGATTGGCCTATCAACCCCCTATCATTATTCTAAAACTGGAAAAACCAGAAAATACAAATCGCCCCTAGATGCTTACACTCAAAAAACAAAAGACATAGTATATTCTATTTACAAAGAAGACTTCAAACTGTTTGGTTATAAAAAGTGATACCAAAAATAATACATCATATATGGCTAGACGAATCAGAAGCAGTGCCAAAAACTGTTTTTGAATGTATATCGTCTTCAATAAATCAAAATCCAGAATTTGAACATAAGATGTGGTCTTATTCAGATCTTGATTTTCTTTTTTCCATATTAACGGAAGAGCAGATGTCTGGTATAGAGATACTCAAAAAAAGAATTACTAACAATCAAACCCATCTAAATGTTTTAATGTCTGGCGTTTTCAGAGTCCAATTAGTAAATTATTTTGGTGGATTTTATGTTGATTGTGACATTAGATTTCACCAGCCGCTACCAGATAAAATTCTTTCAAAAGATTTTTTCTTTGTAATACCAGAAAAAGGTTCTCATTGGATTACTGATGGTATTTTTGGCTATTCTCCAGATCAACCCTTCGTAAAACACATAAGCTCTTTTTATCGACCAAGCTTTGTTCCAGCGCCTATTCTTTTCACTAATGGCGTAATGAGGTGGCTTCATAGATACACCGAAGGAATAAAAATCACAAAGTCAGACATAATAAATACTTTATCAAAAAGAAAAGACACTTACTTGGATTACAATGATATGTTTTTTTCTCTAAGACCGCCAAAGCCCGGACACACTGTTTCTTCTCATTTAGCATTATCTGCTTGGCATCCGAAAGGCGGTAAAAGATACAATAAAAAAATTCTAGAAGAAGAAGAAAAAATATCACTAAATGAATTAAGGAAATAAACATGAAAGCAATAATAACCGGTATTACAGGACAAGATGGAAGTCACCTTGCAGATTTTCTTTTAGAAAAAGGCTATGAAGTTGTTGGTGTCGCCAGACGTTGCAGCACAGACAATACACAAAGAATAAAACATATTTTACATAACGAAAGGTTCAAGCTAGTCGAGGGAGACATCACAGATGTTAGTAGTGTAATTAATATATTCAAAGATAACGAAGATGTTGATGAAGTCTACAATCTAGCGGCACAGTCGCATGTGGCAACTTCCTTTAAGCAACCAGCACTTACATGGGATATTACCGGGAAAGGCTGCCTAAACTTATTACAGAGCCTCGTAGACCTAAATAGGCGACATGTTAAGTTTTATCAAGCTTCTTCCAGCGAAATGTTTGGAAGTTCTTATGACGTAGACAAAAATGGAAATAAATACCAAAATGAAAACACTAAATTCATGCCGCAGTCTCCATATGCTATTTCTAAGTGTGCTGCGCATTATGCCGTTGGTTTGTATCGCGATGGTTATGGCTTACACGCTAGCTGCGGTATATTATTTAATCACGAAGGTCCACGCAGGGGCGAAAACTTTGTCACTAAAAAAATTATCAAATGGATAGCCGATTTTATTCACTGGAGAAATTCTTACGAAAACCCAATACTGTTTTTCAGCGACGACTACATTAGCATAAATAACGACAAGTTTCCAAAGCTAAGACTTGGCAATCTAGAAGCCTATAGAGACTGGGGTTACGCTGGCGATTATGTAGAAGCCATGTGGTTAATGTTACAGCAAGATAAACCAGACGATTACGTTGTTTGTACAGGAAAAACTCATACAATAGCAGAGTTTTTAAATATAGCCTTCTATAGCGCCGGAATAACAGATTATAAGAAACTTTATCTAATAGACAAAGAATTTTATAGACCATCAGAAGTAGATTATCTAAGAGGAGATTTTTCAAAGGCTAAAAATAATCTTGGTTGGCAGCCAAAGACCGACTTGGAGGGGTTAGTAAAACTTATGATTGATGCAGAACTATAAGATTTTCATAGACTTCTTTGATGTATTTCCTTATTTAATGCGTTTTGATTTATATGAATTCCACTCACCTTTTACAATTATTTTCATTGAGGCCTCAGATCCTGACGACGCTTGTAACATTGCTATGTTAAGATTAATGAGATTAATTATGAAGCAAGAAGATTCTATTTCAACTAGGATTATTTGTAGGAAAATTAGAAAACACTTACGCATAGATAAAGTATATGCATTATGAAAAGAGATTACAAAGATCCAGAATACAAGAAATTTAGAATGTCTGTCCTGAATAGGGATCGTTTTAAATGCCAAATGCCAAATTGCAAGAGCAGAAAAGATCTAAATGTACATCACATAAAAACTTGGTCAACCGCTTCCGCTTTAAGATATGAACCATCAAATGGTATTACCCTTTGTCGCCATTGCCATAAATCAATCACCGGAAAAGAGTCCCACTACGAAAATTTATTCAGAGAGATTATAAATGGCAAAGTATAAAAAAGCTCCTGACTTCACTGTTCTCAAAGACACTAGAGAGCAGGATGGATATTATTTTAGTAAATTCAACACTTGTGCTGGCATGATAGACCAGAAGCTTGACACTGGCGATTATTCAATACAGGGCATGGAAGACAAAATATGCATAGAAAGAAAAGGCTGTGTTGAAGAGCTAGCTATAAATCTAGGACAAAAGAAATACGCCTTCTTGAATGAAATAGAAAGAATGGAACCCTTTCCTCATAAGTATCTAGTTTTAGAATTTTCTCTTGAAGATCTAATTAAATTCCCTAAAGACACAAGAATACCAGTAAAGAATAAAGCATCGCTTAAAATTACCGGTAAGTATATGCTAAAATGTTTAATAGAATTTGAGTTATACAATGACGTACACGTACTCTTCTGCGGAGACAAGCATACAGCATTCCTTGCTGTTAGCAGCATTTTCAAGCGAATTAACGAAATGTATACTATCGGGAGAAAGACATAAGATGAACAACAATGATAAAGACATTCTCTACGATTTTCACAATCATGGATCTAATATAGACTCTAGGGAAATTTTCTTACACAATTATTATAGCTCTGGAGATGATGAGAATCCCGGAGTTGAATATAAAATGTCGAATACATTTATTAAGAATATACGTGCGCTAGATATAAAGTCAGATAAACCAATTATAATTCACATGCAAAGCGTTGGTGGAGCATGGCCCGATGGCATGGCGATATATGATGCAATTACAATGTGTAGATCTCATGTTACAATAATTGCTTATGGACAAGCAGAGTCAATGAGTAGCATTATATTTCAAGCGGCAGACACTAGGCTGATTACTCCTCACACATATTTTATGTCTCATTACGGCAGCACGAGCGCAGGCGGTGATTACCTAAATGTTCAGAACTGGATAAAATACGAAACACAAATATGCGATACGATGCTTGATATATATGCAAATCAATGCTGTAATGGAGATTTCTTTATCGAAAAATACGGCAAGAATGCAGTAACAAAAGTAAAAAACTATTTAAGCACAAAGTTAAAATCTGGAGATTGGTACATAACAGCACATGAGGCAGTTCACTATGGCTTTGCAGACAAGGTTATTAATTCGTGGCAAAATCTAAACTAAAAACAATTGATGAAGCTTGGTTGGGGCTAGACAGTGCGGAAACAGACTTCTTTAACCCAATGTCTATACTTACCGCTTCAGATGACGATTTTAATATTAAACTTGCTTGGTTAATGACTAGGCCGGAATATCTGTCGTTTATTACTAGAGAAATATTGAATATACAACTTCTACCATCCCAGTCTTTATTTCTCAGGGAAATATGGAATAGAAAATTCCCAATGCTCATTGCCAGCCGAGGTTTTGGTAAATCATTCATGCTTTCTCTCTATGCAGTACTTAGGGCGCTCATATTGCCCCGTAGAAAGGTAGTTGTTGTCGGAGCGGCATTCAGACAGTCCAAGGTTCTTTTTGAGTACATGGAGACTATGTGGCGCAATTCTCCAATGTTAAGAGATATTTGCGACGGAGACAGTGGCCCGCGCAGGGATACTGATAGATGCACCCTTCGTCTTAATGATAGTACAGTCACTTGTTTGCCTCTTGGCGACGGCCAGAAGATTAGAGGTCAAAGAGCTAACGATATTATTGCCGACGAATTTGCGTCTATACCTAGAGAGATATTTGAAAACGTTGTTGCTGGCTTTGCGGCTGTTAGTGCAGATCCAGTAGAAAACGTTAAAAGGTTAGCAGCGAAAAAGAAAGCAGAAGAGCTTGGTGTATCCTTTCACACAGAAGAGAAAGAAGTTAAGAAAGACAATCAGATTATTCTCTCAGGAACAGCTTATTATGATTTTAATCATTTTGCCACATACTGGAAGAAGTGGAAGTCTATTATTAAAAGCCGAGGAGATATATCTAGGCTTAGAGAAATATTCGGGGAAGATCCACCAGACAGTTTTGATTGGACTCAATATTCTATAATACGAATGCCATATGAACTTCTACCAAAGGGATTTATGGATGCCGACCAAGTAGCTCGATCTAAGGCCACCGTTCATACTGGAATTTACCAAATGGAGTACGGCGCTTGTTTTACAAGAGACTCTCAAGGCTTTTTCAAGCGTTCTTTGATTGAGTCTTGCGTTGTTTCTGAAGACTCTGCTATAAAAGATGAAAATGGTAATGATATACTTTTTGAAGCGGTTTTGCTAGGAAACAAAGACAAGCGTTATATATTCGGTGTTGACCCCGCATCTGAAGTTGACAATTTTAGCATTGTTGTTTTAGAAGTACACCCTTCGCATCGCAGGATAGTTCACTGCTGGACAACGACACGATCAGAACATAAAGAGAAGGTTAAGCGCGGATATTCTACTGAAACAGATTTTTATGCTTATTGTGCTAGGAAAATAAGAGATTTAATGAGGTTATTTCCATGTATACATATAGCAATGGACGCTCAGGGGGGCGGCGTTGCTGTAATGGAATCCCTTCATGACAATGATAAGATTAAAGATGGAGAGGCTCCTATTTGGCCAGTTATAGATGACGACAAGCCAAAAGATACAGACGGAGAACGTGGTCTACACATATTAGAAATGTGCCAATTCGCTAAATACGATTGGTTAGCCGAATCAAACCACGGCATGAGAAAAGACTTTGAGGATAAAGCTTTATTATTTCCAAGATTCGACCCATTGACATTAACAATTTCTGGCCATGAAGACGGCACTAAGGGAAGGATGTTTGACACCCTTGAAGAATGCGTCTTAGACATCGAAGAGCTAAAAGATGAATTAGCTATGATTCAGATGACTCAAACTTCTGCTGGTAGAGATAGATGGGATACGCCAGAAGTAGTTGTTGGAACTGGCAAAAAAAGTAAAATAAGAAAGGATAGATATTCAGCTTTACTGATGGCAAACATGGCCGCAAGAACTTTACAAAGACTACCAACTCAGGCAGAGTATCAATTTTATGGAGGTTTTGCAACTGGTGGATATATGCCTAAAACAGACGATAAATTATACAATGGTCCAAGTTGGTTTGCAGATCAGATGAAAGATGTGTATTAATACGTATACATTCCAATTACATTCCAATTGAGGTTAAAGATGAATGACGATATGCTTACGTGGGGAGATGGCGACGATCAAGGCAAAGCCAACGCTATGTCTCAATTCTCTAAAAATGTAGAATCTTATAGCGGACTAAGTAAATCTCAGGGCAATCACTATCGCCACTTTATAGATATAGAACCGAACAGGTCAGTGCGACCGGGATTCCAGCATAGCGATTATTATTCTTTTCGCCCAGAGGAAGCCGTTCCCACTCAGCAGCGTAGAATTATCAAAATGTGCATGGATGCATACGATAAGGTTGGTATCATTAGAAATATTATCGATCTCATGGGTGACTTTGGAAGTCAGGGTATTCAGATTGTTCACAGAGACAAGAGTGTTGAAAAATTCTACCAACAGTGGTTCCGAAGCGTTAATGGCAAAGAGCGTTCAGAAAGATTTCTAAACAATCTTTATAGAACCGGCAATGTTATTATTTACCGTAGCTACGCTCAAATAACACCTAAATTGAAGGATTACATGAAGGCTCTTTCTTCTGATATCAAGGTCGAGCTACCATCTGCTTCGCCAAACGAAATACCTTGGAGGTATAACTTCTTTAACCCTCTAACAGTCAAAAATAAAGAAGGAAATCTATCCTTGTTCATGGGCTTACAAAACTACACTATTACAACGAATTCATTTTTTGACAAGTTCAAGGCCGGTGATATTCCTAATCATGTATTAGACACTTTACCTCCAGCAATAAAACAAAGCTTAATCAGAGGAGAAAAGGATATCCCATTAGATCCAGAGAGATTAAGCATGTTCTATTACAAGAAAGACGACTGGAGGCAATGGGCAAATCCGATGATCTATGCAATATTAGATGATATTATTATGTTAGAAAAAATGCGACTTGCTGATCTTTCAGCCTTAGATGGCGCTATATCTAATATTAGATTGTGGACATTGGGCAATCTTGAGCATAAAATCTTGCCCAATAAAGCAGCTATTAACAAGCTTAGAGACATTCTTGCCAGTAACGTTGGTGGTGGCACTATGGAACTCGTTTGGGGTCCAGAACTATCTTTTCAAGAATCTCATAGCGAGGTTTACAAATTTCTAGGTTCCGAGAAGTATACCTCCGTGTTGAATAGTATTTATGCTGGACTGGGTGTCCCACCAACTCTTACTGGAATGGCCACAAACGGTGGAGGCTTTACAAATAACTTTATTTCGCTTAAGACCTTGGTTGAACGATTACAATACGGACGAGACCAACTCATTAGATTCTGGGAAAAAGAGCTTGAGCTTGTGAGACAGGCTATGGGCTTTAGATACAAAGCTCACATTCAGTTTGATCAAATGACTCTATCTGACGAAGCTTCGGAAAAGAATTTGCTGATTCAGTTAGCAGATAGAGATATAATCAGCCACGAGACACTATTAGAGAGATTTAAGGAAATACCACAAATAGAAAACATAAGAATCAAAAGAGAGGTTAACAAAAGAGAAGATTCTGGTCCACCAAAAGCTAGCCCTTATCACAATCCAAATCATCAGCAAGACCTTGAAAAAATGGATAAACAGGGGCAAATTAACTTAAAACAAGAAAAAGAAAAACAAAAATACTCACAAAAACAAAACACCAACACGGATATAAAACCCGTTGGTAGGCCCAACAATTCTCAAGATTCTGTCCCAAGAAAACAACGAACAACAAAGCCAAAATCAACCCCCGGAGTTGCCGAGTTTCTTAACTGGGCTGAAAAAACTTGGGAAAAATCCGGCTCTATTATCAATAAAGCTTTCTTAGGATCAATAGGAAAGAAGAATTTAAGGCAACTAACGAAGTCTGAAGCTAACACCTTAGAGCTTTTAAAGCTAGAGGTTTTCTTAAACCTAGATCCATTAAGCGATTTTTCGCACTCTGATGTATTCTCTATACTAAAATCTAACCTTGGTATACCAAAAGACCTTCAAATGAAGGTCAAAAGCAAAAAACTTTCCTTGGATATAATGTCTGTTGATGAATTTAAGAATAATTCAATTGGTATTTTTCTTTCAGAATATATGCAATAATCTACTTTTTTTTTAATCTTGTGTATATTTCTTTAGCTAGAGGCTTATATGCAAATACATAAACAAGAAATCTTAGACGGTGTAGCTGAACTTGTGCAATCAAGTGCCAGTATAGCCTACTGTGCGCCCGCTGTTTTGCAATCCAAAGAAGAGTCGTTAGAACAAAATTTTGACGAAAAGTTCAGCTTTACTATCGATAAGATTAAAGCCTCTAATGCTAATCCCGAACAAATAGATCTTTATTATCTAAAGTCAGTATTAGTTTCTACTGGCTGGAATAAAAATGATGATGTGTTCAATCCGTCAGAAACTTGGGCGGCTAGAAGCACACCGGAAGATAAACAATTCAATTTTATGCACGATGAAAACGACATCATCGGTCATATTACTGGTAGTTATATCATTAACGAGAGCGGCGAAAGAGTTCTTTCCGAAGAAATGCCACCCAAGTTTGATATAGTTACAGAAGCAGTTCTTTATAATAGCTGGACTGATCCAGAAAATAGACAGAGGATGAATCAAATTATTGCTGAAATTGAAGAAGGCAAATGGTTTGTTTCTATGGAGTGTTTATTTGCTGGATTTGACTATGCTTTACTTAGTGAGTCTGGTGAAGCAAAGCTTTTAGAAAGAAATGAAGGCTCTGCGTTTTTAACTAAACACCTTAGAGCTTACGGTGGTACTGGTGAATATGAAGGATACAAAATTGGAAGATCTTTAAAAGAAATTTCATTTTCTGGCAAAGGACTTGTTTCTAAGCCTGCAAACCCTCGTAGTGTTATACTTGATTCAAGTAGGGCATTTTCACTAAACGATATAACTATAACTAGTTTTCCAAAAGGAGATAATGATATGTCAGATACAAATCTTTTAGAGCAGCAGCTTGCAGAGTTAAAAGATCAGCTAGCATCTGCAAAAGAAGAAAACACAGCACTCAAGTCGCAGGTAGAGGCAGCCGCTTCCAAAGAAGCGCTTGAATCAATCGCTGCTCTTGAGACAACTGTTGCTGAAAAAGAAGAACTTATCAATAACCTTGAAGCTTCTGTTTCAGAAAAAGAATCAACCATCAAAGAACTTCAGGATTCTATAGCTAAGAACGAAGAAGACATGAAGGAAAAGATGGAAGAACTCAAGAAGATGAAGAAGGAAAAGAAAACAGAAGCCCGCAAGGCTTCTCTTCTCGACCTTGGCTTAGAAGCTGAAGAAGCTGAAGAATCACTCGCTTCATACGAAGAGTTAGACGATGCATCTTTTGAAACTGTTCTTGCCGCCATGAAGAAAATGGCCGACAAGTACAAGAAAACAGAAGAAGACAAAGAAGAAAAACCAAAGGCTGAAGAAGCAGAAGCAAAAGCTAATGAAGAAGCAGAAGAGGTTTCGGAAGAAACCGTTGCAGAAATCTTAGAAGAAGTTTCTACGTCTGAGGCCACTCTAGTGGACGCTTCGGAAGAAAAAGATGAATTATTGGCCACAAGAGCTAGCGTAGCAGAGTGGCTTGAGACCAACGTACTTAGCAAATAATTAAAGGAGAAATTAATTATGGCTTTAAAATCAGACAGATATGAACTCCAGACAGATATTAGTTTTTTCTGCGACACCGTGCTTGATCGTGGTCTTGTCGTAGTTTATCAAGACGGTACTGGTTCTGGCGCTGCTATGGATCAGGGTGTAGCCCTCGTTGCTGCCGAAGCTGCTGACGCTGATAGCGTTCCAGCTGGAATCCTGCTTAACGATGTTGTTAACAAAGACCTTACCAGAACTCACCTCAACCAGCACAAGGACGAGGTTCAAAAGGGTGGTAAAGTTACGATACTCCGCAAGGGTTATGTCGTAACTAACGCCATTGAAACTGGTGTTACCCCCGGTGTTGGTGATGTTGCTTATCTTTCAGACGCTACAAGCGGCGCTGAAGTTGGTTATCTTAGCAACGCCGTTGGTACTAATGGCAAGGTAGTAGGCCGATTCTTATCAGCTAAGGATGCTGACGGCTACGCTAAAGTCGAAGTAAACCTTCCCTGATTAATAAAAAATAAAGGAGACATTTAATATGCCTATTACAGAAAGACCTAGTGATGAATTCATCAATCTCCTGCGTAAATCAGGTGATGCCGATGTTAACGTAGCTCAGGCTGCTCAGAGAGAGTTTGCCAAAGCTTTAGAATTACCTCTTCGTAAGGGTGTCTTGGTTGGCAACATCCTTGGTAATATTTTCGAAACCATCAATGTTGAGTCAGGCTCAACAACTGAATTCCCTCTTGATCTTATCAGCCCGGGCCTTGAAGGCGAACATGTCGCTTATACAAATCCCGGTCATGGTAGAATTCCAGAGCGTTCGGTTGAAGGCGACTATGTGATGATTCCAACTTATAGCATTGCCTCGTCCGTAGATTATCTTCTGCGTTACGCTCGTGAAGCTCGTTGGGATATTGTTGGTCGTGCCATGCAGGTCATGGAAGCTGGCTTCGTAAAGAAGATGAACGACGACGGCTGGCACACGCTTCTTGCAGCTGGCGTTGATCGTAACATTCTTGTTTATGATGGTGATGCAACCGAAGGCCTCTTCACAAAGAGGCTTGTTTCATTAATGCAAACTGTCATGCGTCGTAATTCCGGTGGAAACTCGGCATCTGTTGGTCGTGGTCGTCTTACTGACCTCTACGTTTCGCCAGAAGCTTTGGAAGACATCAGAAACTGGGGCTTGGATCAGGTTGACGAGGTTACTCGTCGTGAAATCTATTCCGCACCAGAAGGCGGCGCTCCATTGACTAGAATCTTTGGCGTTAATGTTCATGACCTTGACGAACTTGGCGAAGGCCAAGAGTATCAGTCGTTCTTTACCAGCGACCTTGGCGGTTCCGTCGAAAGCAACGATGCTGAATTAGTCGTTGGCTTAGACCAGTCGTCGAATGATAGCTTCGTCATGCCAGTTAAAGAACAGCTCCAAGTTTTTGAAGACCCAACCCTGCATCGTCAGCAAAGAGCTGGCTATTACGGCTGGGCCGAACTTGGCTTTGGTGTTCTTGACAACAGAAGAGTTATTCTCGGTTCTTTCTAATAGAATCATTATTTCTTTTCTTGTTATCATATGGAAAAAGCCACCTTCGGTCAGGGGGTGGCTTATTCCTTAATGGGCATTTATCACCAAAGGAATCATGAATTGGAGCTAAAATATGGCAGCTTTATCAGATTATTTAGAATCTGGCATATTGACACATCTATTTAGGACGGAAGTTTTTTCTAAGCCTGAAAATATTTCCATAGCTTTAACTAGTGGCGTACCGCAAGACAACGACTCTGGATCTACAATTCCAGAAATTCCAGTTTCAAGTCAGCTTGACTCTGTTTCTGTTAGCACGAATTATAACAGAATAAGTCTAGGAAATCCTTCTGTCAATGGAAATTCTCATTGGGGAAGATCTGGTTTCGATGACATTACAGCTTTTACAGTTTTTACTGAGGATGTACCATCTTCTGGTTATTTTTATCCTCTTTACTTATCTGAATCTACCGCTACAAATAATGACATAGATGCAGTCAATAATGCCAAAACGGCAGACGAATACACTTTTTCAGAATATCCCGGAATTTCATTTTTTGGTCCTCACAGCTTAACAGCAAGCGGTGAGTCAAATCCGGGCTATACAATGTACGAAGGTAATGGGTTTATTAAAAATACTACACAGTTAGTATTCGACACCGCTCTGACTGACTGGGGTTGGGTTTCTGGAGTAGCTATTTTGGACAGCCCAGATCATCAGTCTGGAAATCTATTACTTTATGCGGAACTTAATAACCCTAGATACGTTTTTGCTGGAGATAGCATTAAGTTTGATACCAACTCTCTTGAAATTAGCATTCACTAAAAAAAAGGAAGTGATTTATGCTTCTATCCAAGCCACAGTTGGTTAATAATATATTAAATGAGCTTAGTGATAATTCCAACGAGTCTATAACCCCCTACCATGTAAGGCATAATCTTTTAGACGTTCTAGATTCTTTACCAGAATTATTTTCTGATTTAGATATTAGATCCAAAAACGCCAAAACCCCAAATACGCGAACATCAATATTTGGTCAGAGGGCTATAGAAAGATCTGGTTTCCCAAACTACGAAAGTGAAGACAACTCAGCTTTTGGCTTTTCTGCTCTTAGATTAAACTTTAAGGGCCACAGAAATACAGCTATAGGTTCCCAGTCTCTTCGTACAAATATTTACGGATCTGATAACGTTTCTGTTGGCCATGACACTTTAGCCGCTAATGTTTCTGGTTCTGGTAACGTTTCTATTGGAAATTTTGGTCTTATTTCTAATAAAGAGGGCGACTTCAACATTTCCATTGGCCACGGGGCTGGTTATTACATATCAGGAAATGACAGCTATCAGTTTTATTTAGGTTCTGCGCCTATTGATAGTGGAGTTTTATGCAGCGATGTTGATGGCTCAAATTTTACTCCATTGCTTCGTGGAGATTTGCAGCAAAATATCCTTGCAATTAATACTAACGACTTTGTAGGCAATGCCAAGCTACAGGTTAGCGGATCTATTTCTCCTTCAACTAATGAAGATTTTGATATTGGCTCTCATGAACTCATTTGGAAAAATCTGTTTGCTTCCAACATATTCTTGTCCTCTACTCGGAAGTTTTCTAATAGTGACAATGTATACTTTAATTTTGATTTAGTTCCAGAGCATGATAGCAATTATAATATTGGCTCTCTCTCTAACAGCCTTAATTACCTATACACCGATAATTTACTTGTAAATAATACCGCAGTTATACAGAATGCTGAGTTTATTCATCAGTCTCATTATCTTAATAAGACCATAAATTTAGCTGCGAAGCCAGAAGAAGTAATTTTAGATGCTGGCGGCTCTTATTCTCTTTATGATTATTTTTTAGCAGAAACTTCTAACAACCTTATACCATATTTAACAAAAAGGCAAGTAGATGGAGCTGGCCTTAGAGTACATGTTGATTCTGGAGATACTTTTGATTTATTATTAGACACAAAGTCTTCTGATATACCTTTCTGGAAATCTAATATTAGCTTAGAACTTCCACCAGATGCTTACATAAAAGCTAATAATTTACATTCTTTCGAGTCTTTTGAAATTAAATTAGAAAAACCAGAATCAGATAATATTCTATCCATTCGTGATGATTATTTTTATTTTGGGGAAAAGACTTATGGCGATAACAATACACTTGGTTTTGGTAACTACAACTTTGCTTCTCAGGGTTCAAGCCTTATAACTTCTTTTCTAACACCTGCTCAAGAAAATTCTGTCATTGCTCAAAGATTTTTCAGCAGCGCATATGGCAGCGACAACGCCGCCAACGAGGGCTATTATATTGGATTTGAGCTTGAGTACGAAAACAAATCAGCCACATCTTCCATCATTAATAACTCAGTCGTAAATTCTCCTTCAAGGTCTTGCTTTTCCATAAAATCATTCTCACCATTTTCTGACCAAGTACAATCTTCAATGACTTCTGTTGATTCTAACGGAAATTTTTCCACAAGCGTTTACAGAAGGGTTCCCATCAATCACTTAGTAGTAAATAGAGATAGCTCTTCTAATATATTTGCAATAACAGATAAAGAAAATTATATACCTAAATCTACGGCAGATTTTTCCATTCAAGATTCATGCGCAGTTAGAGTAAATACTACTGGTCCAAATAAGATTGCCAAATTACAATTAGAGACCAACAATCGAGGATCATCAGAAATCATTTGCAACAACGCTTTACATTTGAGATACAATGACGTTACAGCCGCTAGGTTAACTGATCATAATTTAGATTTATTTAATAATACTAGCGGTACTCACAATTTTTCTGTTAATATTGGAGATTTGGTGAACAAATCTTCTTCTATTGGGCTTGTTCACTCTGCTTCTAGTCCCGTTGCAGCTTCTGGCTATGGCGCAATTTTCACAAAAGAGAAGATAGTAGGAGATATTCAATCGTCAAGCTTGTTTTTCATAGATAGTAGTGGAAATATTTTTGATATGATTACTACTAGCATGAATTCTTCTGATGGTCTTCTTTTTATCAATAATACAAATGTTGCTGGCGGCTTAAACTCTTTTGACAACAAAAAAGAACATTCTTCTAATAACAATACTGGCTTAGGCTTTAATTCATTAAATCAAATCTCAGAAGGCTCTTTTAATACCGCATATGGCTCCGAAGCCGGAAAGTCTCTCACGACAGGAAGCAACAACGTCGCCATCGGATATCAGTCTTTGATGAATAATAAAAATTCTAGACACAATATATGCATAGGTACAGACGGAGTAGGTCTTAGTGTTAACAGTGATTTTAATTTTCTACTAGGACTAGACGATGATCATATTCTTCTCAAAGGCATTCTTGGTCCAAATAACGAAAATAAAAAGCTACAATTGCCAAACAATGGATTATTAGAGATCAATAATTCAACTAATAGCGAATCCTTAAAAATTAACTCCAATTCAATAGAAGTTATGGATATTGGCGGATCTAATTATCCAGACTATTCTTTTAAGTTTAATTTTTCGGGAAATTTCAGCAAAACTTTACTGGAGCTAAACCACGAAGATCCAGCGATGACAAATCCAACTTCATATATTGAGGTTGATGGTCCATTTGCTGAACTTTCTGGAAATCTCAAGCTAAAAGGAGGGATTTGTTTCAGCGATGGAAGTTTCATGAATTCTTCAGATTCAAATAAAATACAAGATTTAGAATCCAAACAATCTGATATAAATTCCTCTCTACAGTCACTTTTAGTTGAAGGTTCTTGTACTTCTACGATTTCTAGGCCAGAAAGTATTAATATGCCCACATATGGGTCCATAATGGACTTGCAAGGATCTTTAATTACCGTGCATAACAGAGATCCTAATCTAACAATAAAAAAGGGAGATTATGTTGTTGCGATTAGAATTGGCTCAGAATACAGGCCAATATGGGTCAGTAACGAATTCAACGCGCTTGTAAGTTTTTAGCGAAAAACAGTGTATAATCTATTACAAACCACTTTTTAGGGATTAAATACATGCCTTGGCAAACTAATATAACTATTATGCTTCGTCATATGCTTAATGACCTAGACAGTAATAACTACAAATATACAGACTCAAGACTACAGCAAGCAGCTACTGTTTCGGCGCAGCTTGTTTTGTCCAAGAATGAATTTTCTGAAAATTACGTTATAGATATACCAAATAGCACGATTTCGCCCGACCCAGTAGAAAAATCAGATAATGACTTTATTACCCTCTTGTGCCTAAAAACAGCTTGCGTAATTCTTGGCAGTGAAATCAAAGCGGAGTCTGGAAATTCAATAGCAATAAAAGACGGCCCTTCCTCAATAGATCTTCGTGGCGTTTCTTCCACTTTAAACATTCTACTTCAAGAGTATTGTTCAAAGTATGAAGAAGCTTCACTAGATTACACTGCTGGTAAAAGCTTGGGTGGACAAGCTATTCTTGGTCCATATAGTCCCGGAAGTGATGTGGTCGCAAGAACTCACAGCGATTATGATCATAGGGGAAATTATTTCAGATAAAAGGAGATTTTAAATGGCGACAGTTCAAGACAAAGGTGTTTTGCAAGCATCTATAAGGGCCGATTTGGCAGACAACAACGCTGGATTGATATCGGCAGCTGACGTTAGAGAGAACATGGATAATACAGTTGAGTCCATAGCTCACATCGTTGCTAATAGCAATTTTAATAGCGTTAATCCATTTCAAACAAGTGTTAGAGCTGCAATTGTTGGTAGCGCTCAGGGTCTTTTTATAGCAGAGTCTGGGGTTCAGTTTTCCAGCGTTGGAGGCAATCAAGAGGGTGACAATATACAGCTCGTTCCATATCCCGGAAATGATGCCGTTGACCACAATTTACTTGCTAACTTGACTATCGGAGATGTGCATACTCAGTATTTAAATGTAAACGGGCAAAGACAAATGCAGGGAAACCTTGGTTTAGACAATTACTGGTTAAATTCTGAGGGTAACGATGGCAGCAATTCAAGTTCAGATAAAGGCTTAAAGTTTGTATCAGTTGATGACAATAATGAAACTCTACACGTTGGTTATAAAACCAATACTCAGTTTGATCATGACAACTCTCAAATGCGCAGCTCCAAGGGGGTAGCCAAAGCTTGGGTTACTTTCGACGCTCACGCTCTTAGCGACCCAACTCCGGGACCAATTGTTGTTAATGCTTCTTTTAACATCGCTGATATTCAATCTACTGGTGATGGAAAGTTTGTTATTTATTTTAAAGACAGCATTCCACTTCCTTACGTTGCGATTGGTTCCAGCAATAGTACAACTGACAATTCAAGCAATGTTGACTTCGATTTAAACACAGTTGGAGTGATTGAAAGAGCCACTAACTATGTCACGTTCGTCGTAAGAAATGACAACGGCGAATACGTAAACTCTAAAGTTAATGATTTAGTCATATTCGGCCTGTCTCACGACAACGAACAGCCAGACTCACTAGCAACAACGACATCCGCACCATAACTAAGGGGCAATAATGTCAGATAATCTTATTATACTTTCAGACAGAATTAAAGAAATTAGCTGGACCACAGGTACTTCAGACTTTGAATTATCTGGCGCTGCTAATGGCTTTAGCTCTTTTGGCTCCGCATATCAGGATGGAGATATATTATTTTACGCAGCCACCAATGGAATAAACTATGAAATTGGTTCAGGTATCTTTAGCGTCGGACTATCTAGCCAGTCCATTGTTAGAATGCCATTTAAGAGCAGTGAACCAAACCACGCAAAGGTTCCCTTTACTGATGGCGCAAAAGAAGTTTATGTTACTTATCCTTCTACTCATTCTGTTTATATTGGCTCTGGGGTTGCTGATTTAAATTTTCCTCAAAGTAGTGGTCTAGCATTCTGGTCTTCTTCAAACATATTAAACTATGATAGCGAGATTATTTGGGATTTTAACCATAAGCGCTTAGGTATAAAAAAATCATACCCTGATTACGCTATAGATATCGGAGGTAGCGTTAACGAATCTTCTGTTCAAGCTTCTGGATTTTATGTTGGGCCTAGCGGTGTTGTTTTTCCTCCCGCAAACGACGGAGATATTAACTATACTGGCGGTAGTCAGCTGGTTCACTTTGAGCCAAACCAATTAGACAATAATACTTTAATTCACGACGTAATTGAATTAAGCGGTACTGTTGATAATATCATATTGTTCAAAAGACAGCCAGAGGGAACTTTTCTTGCTGGACCCGGAAGCGGCACTTGTAGTGGTCCATGCGCCGATGATTATCCAATTTTTAGAACAATAAATATTGATGATATCCCAGATCTCAGCTCTTTATATGTAAGCATATCAAACCTTAATGATGTTTCTGGCGTTCTGCGAAATGATCTTACAGAGGCTTCTGGGCTACTTCGTTCCGACTTTGAAGCTGGCGATATTTCACAAAATGAAAACTTAATAACAGCTTCAGGCTCTTTACGCTCTGCCATTGACGATGGCTTAAATTCTTTTAACATAAATCAAATCAACGAAGAATATGTTTTCTCTGGCGCTGGAACTAACTCTTCAGTAAATCCAAGCATAAATTTACAAAAAGGCTTGAAATACATTTTTAATGTTGATACAAATGGCTATCCCTTCTTCATTAAAACCAGTCCCAGCGCAGATAATCTAAATATTTACAACAGCGGAGTTGCTAATAACGGCACAGATAGTGGCGCTATACTTTTTACCGTCCCACAAGACGCTCCAGACGTTCTATATTACTCTTCTTCTAGCTCAACAACCATGTCTGGCGTTATTTATACGTCTGATATTAATATAACCTCTTATAATTCCTACGATGACATCTCTAGCCCAGAAGAAACAGATGGTTCAGACACATTGGTTATTTGGGATAGTAGTGATTCGAAGTATAAAAATATTTCTCTACAAAATCTCATATTTGCTCCTAGTGGAAATTCCTACGCAAAGTATAACACAATTTCTGATCCCTTGTCTGCCGGTGATGTTGGATCTTTTGCTATCGATGATTATTGGGCTTACTTTAAAACCTCAGAGGGTTGGAAGCGCGTAAGAATACAATCTTTTGAAACTACTCCTGAGCCAACAACGACCACGACTTGGCCTCCAGACTGCACAACTCCTGCGCCTTGTTCTCAGGGACAAGTGAGAACTATAACAGACATCATTAACGATGGTGGTACTTATGATGGCTGTCCAATTTATAGTGATTGCCAAACAACGACAACTACTAGCACTACTACTAGTACCACAACTACAACCACTTTAGAGCCAGAACCAACTTACAATAGTGTTTTTACTTGGGGCTATAACGGAAACTTCCAATTAGGGTTTGATACCACTAGAACTTCTTCTTCCGCTCTAACTCAAATTAATGTGCCAAATATTGCATCATTAGCTTCTAGCGATTTTCATTCGCTTGCTATAGATTCTATTGGTAGATTATTCGGATGGGGCTGGAACTCTGATGGTCAGCTTGGCGATGGAACTAAAACTGATATCATCAATCCTAGAGTAATCAATGATACTATAAGATGGAAGATGGTAGCTGCTGGATCTTACCACAGCGCTGCTATTTCTATGGATGGCGAATTATATACTTGGGGAGGAAATCTTAATGGCCAGCTAGGCAATGGAACTAGAATAAGTCACATAAAACCCAAAAAGATTGGTGTTGCCAAGAATTGGGAAAAAGTTTTCTGTGGCACTTCTCACAACATAGCAATAAATTCTCTAGGAGAAATGTTCGCTTGGGGGTCTAACGAGTACGGACAGGTTGGAAACAATACCTTTGAAGACGTTTTAGTTCCCACAAAGATTGGCATTGGCTATCTTTGGAGAACAGCTTCTGCTTATATGCACAGTCTTTGTATTACTGTTAATGGAAACCTTTTCGCTTTTGGTAGAAATACCGAATCTCAGCTTGGAGTTGGACAAATTATTGAGAACGAGGGGTCTTCAGGCACATATCGTTTAGCAAGACACAATACAAATATATCGAACCCAACCCCAGTTTCTTCTCTTAACATCGATAGCTTCTATTTCATAGAAGACTTTAATAATATCAGTAGCCAAAATGTTGATGCTATAGCATTAAATGCTGGTATTTTTAATAATTGGTCAAAAGTTTCTGCTGGATATCAACATTCCCTAGCCATCAATCAGGCCGGTGAATTGTTTTCTTTCGGAACAAACAATAATGGTTGTTTAGGAATAAATTCTTCAACCGCAGAAGTTATTCCAGCTTTAATAAAAATTAGCGAAGAAAGAAACTGGACAGATGTTGCAGCTGGCAATTTTCATTCTTTGTTTATTAATTCTGCTGATAATTTATTCGGTTGTGGAAAATCTAATCGTGGACAATTAGGCCCAGATTTACCAACTGACACCAATTCTATTTCCCTCATTTCCTCGGATTACGACTGGAGCCTTCCAGTTACTGGCTATGATTTTTCTGCCGCCGTTGGCAATGTGATTACTTTACAGACAACAACCACTACTACGACTACCGTTCCTCCAGAAATATCTTACGATTTTATTTCTTCTATCGAAGAAGATGGCTCACTACTTATACCAAACTACGGTATAACAATTTTAAATGGCATCCCAAATATTACTCTAAGATTCAATCGAGTGGCAGACGCTGGATTTACACCTATAACATGCGAGGTTTATAGAAATAACAATCTTTACATGTCTATCAATCTAACTAATGGTTATATAGGATCTTATTTCTCAATAATCATGCCAGACGCAATTACTAATTATGAATTCCAAATCGTGGAAGGCAGAGTTGACCTATGATGAACTTAAACATTACTTCTGCTTTACAGCTTTTTCAGTTTTTTGGTTCAAGTACTGTAAATTTCAGTCAGGTTACTGGAATTGAAAATGTAGCGCAGATATATAGCTATGATGGTGAATCTTGGTTAAGTTGGTCTTATGAACTAGAACAAAATAATTTACACAGCTTCGAAAGAGGCAGAGGTTACGTTATTATTTCAAAAGATCCAGATTCTTTTACTCCTTACTCTTTATCTTTCGACACCACCTATGAATTAACTTATGCTAACTTTTTTAATCAAGACATAGATATTTTTACATACTTTGGAGATGCGATTGATTTAGATTCTAGCAGCCACCACTTTGACAGAGTTGCAAAACCTGTTAATGGAGAGTATGCTTATTGGAGATCTTCAAGCGAAAACAATGATTTTAATTTGATAGAAAGCGGTGAAACTTATATGATTTCTTTAAAAGAGAACGTAGAGCTTCCCCTTCTTTTTAGCGAGAATATTTTAGGATCTGAAATTTATGCTTTAACTCCTAGCACAAATAGATTTAATGTATTCAATACTTCAACGGGTCTAACAAAAAGAACCGTAGCACTTCTTTCAGATAGCACAAGCGTTGATTTCGATAATACTTCTGGCTTGGCATTTGTCATAAGCGGCAGCGAAGACTCTGTTCAGGTCATAGATATTTCCTCAGACACAGTTTTATATAGCGTTCGTTTGACTTACCCAGACAGTTTTGCTCCAAACTTGATTAAATACAAAAACAGTTTACTATATGTTTCATCTAGTGAATCACCTCAAATTATGATAATCGATCCTTATTCCTCGAAAATTCTAGAAACAATAGACCTCACCGGAAAGATCAATGGGGCCATAATAGATCTTTTATTTGTCGAAGAGTCAATATACATATTAACTGATCAAAATTCATTAATCAAAATAGAAGACAAACCATTTAATATCAACAAATTCGATTATTCCATTCGCCCCGATAGCTTTGATCAATTTTTCACTTATTCGTTTTCAGTAAGCGATGACGGTGAAATTATGTGCGTTCAAAATTTTAGCAACAAAGTTTCCTTTTACCACTTAGTTGACGGCAAATATGAGAGATTAATGCATGACATAGAATTACCATACGATGTAAAATCAGTGCGTCTTAGCGGGAATGGCTCCATACTAGTAATTGGATCTCATAGCAGCAATAATTCTAACGAAACGCACGGCGCAATATCAACCTTCTCTATAGATAAAGCAAATCGTTCTTTCTCGGAAATTTCTCCAACAATATACGGCGATAAGCTTGACCCAACAAATTATATGTGTGCTTATGATATAGGCTTAAATAAAGACGGCTCCTTTATGGTTATGTCTTCTGAAGCGAAACTAAGCTCTTTAAATAATAAGGTGGCATTGTATAAATTCAACAGTTTCATAAATTCTTGGGAAATGGTTGGTACTCAATTTTACGGAGACGATGCTGGTGATTCTTTTGGTTCTTCTGTTAGCATTAATGCCAACGGCGATGTTTTTACTGCGTCTTCCAGAACTAACAATGGTTATGTGAATATTTTTTCATATGATCCAAATACTGACACAACGACCCTAGAACATAAAATTTCTGGAGAAGCAAACGAACGCTTTGGGTCCATGACAAAATTAAACGAAACGGGGTCAAGATTATTTGTTTCTTCTGGCAATAATTCTATCAAATCTTTTGATTTCAGTGGAGTTCTTGGGTGGGTACAATCTGGAGATTCTTTAGTCTTACCCACGTCTGCTTCATATTCACAAATTTCTGTTAGTCAATCTGGAAAAACATTGATTGTAGGAAGTCTGGCTGAAGATAACTTACGTGGCGTAGTGCGAATTTATAGATTCGAAAATAATAATTGGTCTCTCATTGGTGATCCAATTTATGGTGCTAATAATAATGATAGATTTGGTTTTAGAGTTTCTTGCAATGGTAGTGGAACTTTATTTAATGTTTGTGTAAATCCTTATTATAGCTCTAGCACAAATCGCATCGAAACTTTTACTTACGGCAATCCAGAGGTTTAAAAATGTACGAACCAGTAAATCAGATGCAACTTGGATATGCTAATGTTAAAAGCATTATAACATCTAAACAAGATTCGGTTATCTATGCGCTTTCTGATGCGCAGGAAATACTTACCATAGATCCTATTGAAAATGAAATAATAGACCGTTTTTTCGTGCAGCCCGGAGACTCTTTTGTATTTGATCAAGATAATGAAATTTTCTATGTAGCGTCTTCTTCTAGCAATGCTTTTACAGCATATTCCCAAGATTCTACCGGCAATTTTGTAAAGCTGTTTACTGACTATTCAAACTCTCCAGTAAACTCCTTGCTACTTAGTTCAGATGGTGGTATATTAATTCTTTTTTCTCAAGACTCTGTGGATATATACGATACTCAATCGCAAACAATGCTACCCAGCGGTCTCGTTTCTGGCTCCGTTGACGGATTCCAGTTTGACCCCAGTTTAATTTCAACAACCACAACTATCGCCCCTCTACCAAACACTTTTATTTACTTTACCTCTAAGACTGAAGACAAGGTTTACAGATACAATATCTCTTCTAGTTCTATAGACGCGGAAATTGATGTTGGCTTTAGGCCGGAAAAAATTATAGAAAGCTCAGGGAATATTTATGTTGCTAATTACCTATCAGATTACATAAGCGTTATAGATAATTCCACACTAAGCGTCACTAACATTCCGTCTAATAAAGGAACTATAGATTTCGCATTAGACACAAAACGCAATTCCTTATACGTCCTAAACAGCCTTTACAACAAGTGTTATATTTTAGACTTGTCAACCAACCAGATTACAAATTCTTTTATTACCACAGAGCTTTGCACTTCTATTGTTTTAGACCCAGATTTGAACATTGCCATAATAGCTTCAGAAAATCCATACGCTCTTTTGCTGGTGGACACAAATGATTTCAGCATAACCAGCAAGTCTCTAATTTTTAGACCCTCTAGCATTTCGTTAGATTCGGTGTCTAAAAATGTCTTCATTTCTGACTTTAATTTTTACAATTTTTTTCGTATGAATTTAATTGATAAAACTATCATTAGAATCAATAGAAATAATCAGTTGCCAATTAACTATAGCCTATTAGATAACCCGAACAACAGGATCATTGCGGTTAGCCAGCTTTTTGATATCGTCTCTTTGTTCGATTCCCGCACTGGAGATCCGTTACTCACATTCGGTACTGACAACAGCCCTTCTTCAGTAGCGATTGATCACCATAATCAAATAATGTACATCTCACACCCTCTTAATGACAAAATCTCGATTTATAATTACAAGAATTTCAAAAAGCTTGATAACATTCCCACCTTAGATTCCCCAGACAGTCTTTTGTTCGTAGATGCTAACCCCGCGCCCACTACCACGACAACGACGAACGCTCCTTTTTCTACTACTCTTGAAATACCGGAAAATTCAAGCACAGCTATAGAAAGTCATTTAATTTTTTATGGAAATTCTGGAGATAGCATTTCATATAATTATATCGACACAGGCTCTTTAGTTCAACCAATTACATTTAAAGAAATACTTGTATTTTACAATGGAACTCTTATTAATAGGTTAACCGTTCCTTCAGACTATATAGATAACAATATTTCTTTTACTCTTAATTCTGGCGGTAACACATATTCTAGCTCCTTCGGTTCTGGAGTGGAAGAGTTAGATAGCTACAGGAGAATAGAATTCACATGATTACTCAAAAAGTTCAGCTCATTGAATACAGAGGCGAATCTGCCGCCGATATTTACAATCTATCAAACATAAATTATGTTGATAAAATTTATTTTATTGATTCTGATGGTAATTATATTGGATGGTTTTCCCAAATAACACAGTCTTATAGCCACCTTCAGGGGATTACCAATCTTGAGCCAAACGGAGCCTACCTCGTATACTCTAAGCCCAACGCTGTGTATCCTTACAACCTTTTCGTCAACGCCTTAGATGACAGGGTTATTGCCAATTCTGGAAATATTGAAGATTTAAGAGATCTTGTCGCAGAAAACAGAAATTTTTCAGAGGCTTCTTATGCAGATTTATTAAATACTCACAGCGCCTTGTCCGGTGTTGTAGAAGCAAATAGAATTTTTAGTAGACAAGTTGATGCACTTACATTACAAGAATTAATTCAAGTTTCTGGAGATCTGACAGAAGAAATCACGATGGGTGATTATCAAAGTCGTTCTATAATCTTTTTAACTTCTGGCATCTTAAATTCTTCAATACTTTCTGTTTCAGGAACTTGGACAAACGACCTAAACAATTTGAATAACGAAATATCTGCTGTTAGTGGAAATTTTGTTTTTGATTCTGGCAGAATAGATAACCTTTATCAAACAAGCGATTTATTGTCTAATAATTTTATTTCGGTTTCTGGAGATTTAGTAGCAACCTCTGGCTTCTTAGAAGGCAAAATCACAGAAGTTTCTGGAGTCTTAGATGATAGAATTAGTACAGAATTCTCCAACCTACTTGGGTCAGTTCCTGACTCATTAGACACACTATCTGAAATTGCCGAGGCTTTAAATAATAATCCAGATCTTGGAGATTTTGTAAACAGCATTAACAGTGCCACGCAGGATAACTTACAATTAATATCAGCAACTTCTGGATATCTAGAGTTCCATAACGATTCTTCAAATTCTGCTCTTGAAACCTCTGTCTTAAGCCATATAGACAGCACTTCTGGCGTTCTTAATTCTAAGATTACCGCCGCATCCAATACTGCTCGTGAAGAACTAGTCGCAGCTTCTGGCAAGCTATTCAGCGATTTAATGATAGCGTCTGGTACTTTATTCGATTACATATTAGATAGACCTCGATATGAATTCAATGTTATTCCTGACAATGAAACTCCCGGATCAACATCCGCTTTTAGATTTTCTGGTGTTGGAATTAATGAGTCAAATCAAGACAATCCGACTATATATCTTCGTCGTGGCGAAACTTACCACTTCAATATTAACGCAAGATATCATCCCTTTTACATAAAAACAGAACGAACTATTGGCACTTCGAATATGTACAATTTTGGAGTAACTAATAACGGTTACACCGATAGAACTATTGTTTTTGAGGTTCCTTATAACGCTCCAGATATATTGTACTACCAGTGTTCCAATCATGCCGCTATGGGTGGTATTCTTTACACACAACAGCCTACCGATTTTACAGGTTCTATTGACGGCGGTTTAGCTAATAGCTTTTCTGACACGGTAGAGCCAACGACTACAACCACGACGACTACAACCACAACGACCACAACTACTCAATCTCCAGAGACTTATGACACTACCCAGAATACACCATACAGTCAGCCCGGAGGTGGTCTGTCGTTTAATTCCGCTGATTCTCAAGACTCTATAGAATTCAGCATAATAACAACGATCAATAACCCATTAGCAACAACCACTTTAGTTTTATATTTGAACAATACTCAAAGAAGCTCTATTAACATTACTGATGAATACAGAAATAGCGGCAATACGTTTAGAGTTACACTGGACGGCAATTCTTACGTTGCTGGCTTTGGCGATGGCGTAGCTGAAAACAGCTGGTACAGGATAGATTTATGAACATAAACACACCCCTACAATTATTTACATACACTGTAGATAATTCTGTAGCAATTAAAGATCTTTCTAGTATTGCCAACATTAGCAAGGTTATAGGTATTGATGAAAATGGTGGCTTTCAATTTTATATAGACGGGCTTCCAGATTTTCTTCAAGGTCTTACCTCTTTAGAAAATAATGAAGGTTATGCTATAATTAGTAAACCAGCGGCTTCTTTTCCATATGAACTTTATGCTTCAACAGACAATATTCCAGAAAGCGTCACTATTGCAAAGCTTGCACAAATAGCAACTTATTGCGGCACTGGTTTTAATTTGGTGGGCATTACTATCACTTCACAACCTAGTAACGATGAATTGTCTGGAGATACGGCTTCATTTTCTGTCGAGGCCACTGTTGTTGGGGGCGTTTCTTTAACCTATCAGTGGCAGATATCTACTGATGACGGTGCTAACTGGAATGATATAAGCGGCGAAACTAATGCTACGCTTAACTTGACTGGTTTGAGTTCTAATGACGTTGGAAATCAGTACAGAGTTATCGTTGGGGCGACTGGCGAAGATAGTGTTACTAGTAATGCTGTCTCTTTAACAGCACCAGCGGTTACGCTTTCAATAACTCAACACCCCCAGAATACAACTGCTGTTGATGGCGAGGCATCGTTTGACGTAGCGGCGACGGTGAGCGATGGGTCGGCGCTGACTTACCAATGGGAGAATGAAACACTTGCCGGGGATGACATAACTTTTACGCAGAGGACGCTGCCAGTATCGGCAAACTGGTACCAAGTTACATACGGGAACGGCGTGTTCGTCGCCATCGTTTATGGTAGCAACATCGCCGCCACTAGTACCGACGGGATCACCTGGACACAGAGGACGTTGCCAGCTTGGGAAAACTGGAGCAGCATAGCCCACGGGAACGGCGTGTTCGTCGCTGTGACATACGGCAGCAACATCGCCGCCACCAGTACGGACGGCATCAACTGGACACAGAGGACGTTGCCAGCTTCGGAAAACTGGAGCAGCATAGCCCACGGGAACGGCGTGTTCGTCGCCGTCGCTGTCAACAGCAACGTCGCCATCACCAGCACCGACGGAATCAACTGGACTCAACGGACGCTGCCAGCGTCGGGGTACTGGTTCAGCGTGGCATACGGGAACGGCGTGTTCGTCGCCATCGCTTCGAGTGGTGGCATCGCCGCCACTAGTACCGACGGCGCAACTTGGACTCAGAGGACGTTGCCAGTGTTGGGGTACTGGTACAGAGTCACATACGGAAACGGCGTGTTCGTCGCCATCGCCACGTCTGGTGGCATCGCCGCCACTAGTACCGACGGCGCAACTTGGACTCAGAGGACGTTGCCTGATACGGCAACTTGGTACGGCGTGGCCTACGGGGACGGCGTGTTCGTCGCCATCGGTACTGGTAGCAACATCGCCGCCACCAGTCCTGACGGCATTACTTGGACTCAGCGGACGCTGCCGGCGACGGCTGACTGGTACGCCGTGACCTACGGCAATGGCACGTTCGTCGCCGTCGCTGTCAACAGCAACATCGCTGCCACTGGCATTGTCGGCACCCTCCAATTCCTCCCCATCTCCGGCGAGACATCCTCAACGCTCAACCTCACCGGCCTCACCACCGCCGATGATGGCAACCGGTATCGCGTAGTTGTGGACTCACCGTCGGTGGAGCCGGTGACGAGCGATATAGCCACTCTCACTGTTCTTAGCGATTTTGCTATCACTACTCATCCGCAAAACCAAACCTCCGATGTGAACGCCCAAGCTAGCTTTAGCGGCCTTGCTGAAGAAACCGTCTATGGCGCAACGCCAACTTATCAGTGGCAAGTGTCTACTGATGGTGGTAACAATTGGGTGGATATCAGCGGCCAAACATCACCCACCCTTACGCTTTCTTCGCTCACAGTAGCCAACGATGGCGATCAGTACAGGTTTGTGGCAACTGCAATAACAATTGTTGGAACCCTAATTTTGGAAAGCGATGCTGCAACCTTGAGCATACCACAACCAAACCTGTCAATCTCAACTCAGCCCGTTGATACCACCTCTGATGTTAATTTTGAAGCCAGCTTTAGCGTTGTGGCTAGCGAAAGTGCTTATGGCACTACGCTAGATTACCAGTGGCAGCTTTCTCAAGACAGCGGAGCAACGTGGAGTAATATTGCTAGCGAAACGTCACCTACCCTTGCTCTCACGGGTTTAACGCCTTCAGATGATGGCAATAGCTATCGAGTGGTTATTACGGCTGTGACTCCGGTCGAGACTGTAACCTTGAACAGCGATGCTGCAACCTTGAGCATACTACAGCCAAACTTGGCTATCTCAACCCAGCCAGCCAACACCGAATCTGATGTGAACGCTGGAGCCAGCTTTAGTGTTGTGGCTAGTGAAAGTGCTTATAGCACTACGCTAGATTACCAGTGGCAGCTTTCTCAAGACAGCGGAGCAACGTGGAGTGATATTGCTAGCGAAACGTCACCTAGCCTTACTTTCACTGGCTTGACGACTTCAGATGATGG
>Ga0255754_10000230_pt1 | contig 44313 bp, 30 predicted proteins | sample 101ome_22_FD_179954 | JGI IMG/M metagenome (GOLD analysis project Ga0255754, IMG submission 179954) | Coastal salt marsh microbial communities from the Groves Creek Marsh, Skidaway Island, Georgia - 101412BT metaG (version 2) | ecosystem: Environmental > Aquatic > Marine > Intertidal zone >... | reverse complement strand
CTCCATTTATTAGAGATAACATTATTCATTTCATTAGTTTGATAATATAGAGGTGTTTTAAACCATATAGGTTCTGACTCATTATCCAACCCATCGGGTATTCCTTCTTCATAACCAGAATAAACCTGAACTAAATATTCGTCTTCAACTTCACTATCACCACATTTAATTTCATTATATCTAAAATAATTATTAAAATCTGCCAAGTCACTTGCTAAAACTTGAGGTTGCTCAACTGGTTTTGGGTTTTCTTCGGTACCGACTGCACTTCCACCATTTGCAGTTGACTTACAAGGACACGACTCACAATCAGGATATGTTAACATTGGTAATGGTAGATTGGTTATTGGATTTTCAACCTTCTCAGGTAATAAAGGTTCTCTACAATCGCTTTGTTTTACCTTTTTACTAAAAAATGCAACCGCAGGACATATAAGAAAATAAACTAAATTTATTAACGGTCTAAGAGCGTTTATAAAAAATATAATTATTTCCGCAATAAAAGATAAGAAGTGAGCAACAATAATTAGTAATAATATGACAGGTGTGAATATTAACAAAATAAAAGACATTAAAGAATATAAAAAGTCGAAATTTCTTTGTGCTTCATTTGTTGGAAATTTATTATTTTCTGTAATACAATCTCTATCTGTTATATTTTTTATACCTAAATGTTTTTGTCTATTAAATCCCCATTTAAAACGGTCTAAATGAGCCGCGGTTGTATATACCTTATTAAAGGTAAACTGATAGAATGTATCCTCACATTTTATGGCTGCAGCTTTGTCTTCATAATCGTTCCAATCTAAAGAAAACGCATATGATTTATTAAACTTACCTTCAGGTTGATTACCATAATCACTACTAGGGTCTATATCCCAGTGTTCTTTAATATTTGGAATTAGGTAATTAGCTCTTAAAATATCATTATCTAACCCACCTTCATTCTGCCATTTAACTTTAAATCTGTATTTGGCTTTAGTTGGTATACCCACCCTTGGGTCATTAGAAGTTACTCTTTCACCAAACTCATTTGTAGTTATATAATTAAGATTCATCGGTAAATCTACTAACCAAGTACCGTTATCATCAATAACATTACCACCCTCTTCTAATTTATATTCTTCCAACACAGGGTCACCATTTTCATCAACCTCAATAGTCTGTCTAATCGCTAAAACCTGACCAGGACCTACAGTTAAATCACACAGATTACCAGTGTCTTTTTTAGGTCGGCAACTCGCCTTTAAAAAATCTTCTTCACTTGAAGATATAATTGAACCCATAAACACCGAGTGAGGTAATATTTCAATACCTCTCTCTCTTAAATCAAAATCGGCTCTTGTGATGCCCACGTCACACACATCATCAGCACCCCAAAATGACGACACATCAATGTCTTTAACATCGTGTAAAATCTGAGGTAGTGAATCAATATTTTCAGATGCTTTAAATAGTTGACCATCAAACTGAGCAGGTACACCCATACCCATTCTAATAAGGTCTGAAGGTCTAAGTGAGAACTCACCCATGTTAGATAAGTCCAAATCCATTACCAATTTCTGTGCACCCAATGGTACACCAACAATCATAAAGTCACCAGATTCATTTGTTCTTACTGAATACTTATAATACTTTTCATATACATGAAGAACTTCTTTTCGTGTTAAGACATCCTCATCCGTTGGAAACGTACCTGTTGCGGTATGACCATAATACTCATTTTCATAAGGTAATAGGTTATACCTAAACCCGTCTTCGTTTTTACTTTCAGGAGATTTAAATGGATATATTGTTGAGATAACAGGGTCGTTCTCATCAATTTGGTCAATAGGAACAAAAATAGATATGTGAGCATTTGGTATACCCACACCCCCATTGGCAATTACACGACCAACAACCACACCGTAGTCAGCACAGAATTGTGTGTATAAATCTTCTTGTCTTAACTTTAAAGACAATATCTCTAAGAAATCAAACTCTTGGTCAATCTTTATATTGATATTTTTATCAACACCAGGTTCAGTTCTTATTCTGATTGATTTTGGCATAATAAGTTTTTAAGATAAATAGTTATTCATCTTAATTTTAATTTGATTTTAAGAAAAGTATATGGTAGTAATTTATGAGAAATCAGTATTTGACAAAGTCTTCACCCTAACAACGACATCACTTTCAATAAATCTTATCTGATATACCTGATTAGGTTCAGCATAAATGGTGTCATCAATTAACTGTATTTCTTTGGTTTCACTGTCTACATATCTTTGTGATGTTTGTGAATTTGAATACCTACCCCCCACATTATTAAAGACTTTTAAATCTGCCAATGAAATCACACCTGGCATATTTTGAATTATTCTTCTAATATCAGAAATGTTTACATTTGTACCCAACTGTTGTTTTTGTGGTGTAAAGTAATCGTTTACCCCATCAATAACATTTGTGATAACCTCTCCCTGATTTTGTGTTGAATCAATAACCACAGAAATATCAAACGTTAAATCAATAACATTTGCTGTGGTCACCTGAATATAATCATTTATCATTCTATAGTGTGATAAATAATTGGCAATATTTTGTTTTAATGTATTTGAAACTGAATCTGTTAATTTACCCTGTGGGTCATACGATAATAGTTCAATTTTAATTTTATTATCTTCTTCAGTAATTGCGGCTTTCGCAGGTGCACCAAATCTACTCGGCATTGTTCTAACCAACGAATTATAATCATTGATAGTTACTGCTCTCTTTTGTGCCGCAAAGTTAAAGGAAACCATGTTACGTACCTCCTCAGTTGTTGGTAGGTCTCCACCACCAATAGCAGCTGTAACATTTGTACATCTTAAACTATTAATAACATTTTGATTGATAGTGTCTGATGGTCCCTTAACGTCAAATCTCGTTGTACCAAATTGAGTGATAACATTTACACCAACATTAGATGACTTACCACCACCAATTCTATATTGTACAAACAACGTAGTATTTGGTTTTACAGTAACACCTAAACCAATATTATTTTGATAATCTTGAATTCTTAATGGTACCCCTGTTCTACTGAACTCTTGTAGTTGTTCCTCAGGTGTTGTTGTACCACCACCAAAAGTAATCTTACAATACCCCTCAGGTGTAAACTCAGATACGAACCTGTTTTCAGTTTCAATGTACTTACCAACTTTAATACCTGGTTGGTCTGAAGGCTTTGTAGGGTCCTCAACAAATATTCTACTCTCAGCCAATGCATCCACCTCGTACCATTTATCAGGTGAATTGATAAATTCACCATAAAGTGGTGGTGATTGATAACTAGTACCATCTTTTTGAATAATAGCATTAATACTAATAACATTTTTCTCAGGTAAGAAAAATTCAAAGAATGGTCTTACATCACTATTACTGATAACCTTTTTAAATGTTTTTGTTAAACCATTAACAACAACCTCTCTTTTAGTAATAGTATAATTAATAAGTCTATTGTTAGAATCAAAGTTAGGAATCTTAGTTCTGTTTGGATAACCATCACTATTGTATTGAGAACTAAAGTCGATGTCGTTTGGATTTTCAAATACCTGACCTGCACCAATAAATTGTGAACCCGCTCTCATAATACCCAAGTATCTTTCATCCTCTTGGTCACCCAATGCTGGTACCGTAATTGAAACGTCAACCAAAGCAATTGATGGTCTATTACCAGGTATCTTTAACCCGTAGGTTCTGGCTATATTATATATTGAAGATTTTTGTTGTGCATATTGTAAGACCGTTTCTTGAATACTACGGTCCATGTGATAATGTAAGTTATCACCAATCGCAGCATTTAAATCCATAAACACAGAATAAATTGATGCATCATTAAAATTAGCAATCAGTTCAGGGTAATACTGTTGAGTATAGTTTACCAGGTCCTGTCTTAACCCTGCGAAATCTCTTTCTGTGTATGATATTCTACGATTAGCCATATACTATTAAATATTAATTATTACGAAATCTTTAGATGAAAATGTTCCATTAACTATAGAATAATCTATTCTCAATTTCGCAGTGTACTCTTCAGTCCCTCGTCCTGGTATCTTAAAGATTTGGTTACCCAACTCTTCATAGTTAATTTCACCAGGTAATGGTTCAGAGTCTAAATATGGCTCAACAGTGATATTGTTTATTTGTAAGTTTGGTATGTATTTTTCAACCGCTTGTCTGATATCCGCTTTAATAGAATCAAATGTTGGACCATCTAATGGTTCAAAAATAAACTCATAAATTCGTGTGCCAAAATCAGGTAAATAATACCTACTACCTTTACGAGTTAATATTAAGTGTAACAAATCCGCCCTAATCTCATCCTCAGAAGTTTGAGTTAAGGTTACGTAGTCTCCACGTTCACTATCCCTAAATGGGAAAAATACACCATATGTTTTACCGTCTGCCATATTCCATAAATATAATCACAGGTTATTTTATCTAAACCCATAATAAAAAAGGTCAGACGTATCTGACCTTTTTTCCCTTCCTTAACCTCAGAAGATATTTTGAGTTTTCATTTCTTCTGATATTTTATCTATTATCCTTCACATGCCACACAGTGAAGGTCATTCAATCCCAACTTCTTTCTTGCGAAAGCTTGAGCTGAATTCATTGAGTGTTGGTAGTATAATGTCTTAACTCCCAACTGCCAAGCTTCAATAAGAAGTTTGTTAACATCCCTTGTCGGCATGTCAGGTGAAATCATTAAGTTTAATGACTGTGATTGGTCGATATAATCTTGACGAACCGCAGCTTGATTAATAATTGATGACTGATTAATTTCAGCAAAAGTTCTAAAGACTTCTTTCTGTTCATCACTCAAAAAATCTAAGTGTTGTACTGAACCATCGTTTTGTTTGATACTGTTCCAAACTGCCTTGGTATTTTGACCTAACTCATCTAATAACTCTTTAAGAACAGGGTTCTTAATGGTTACCTTCATCTTAGCAACATCCTTCACATAACAGTTGGACCAAATAGGTTCAATTGATTGTGATACTTGACCTAAGATAAACGCTGAAGATGTCGTTGGTGCAATAGCGTTCAACGTAACATTTCTTCTACCGTAACCTTTTAAGTATTCAGGTTCACCAAACATTGTCGCCAATTCTTCAGATGCTTTATAAGACTTTTCTTTGATAAGTTTAAATACCTCAACATTCAACCTTGCAGTGTCTCTTGTGTCAAATGGTAGACCTCTCTTTTGCAGAAGTGAGTGCCAACCCAATACACCAAGACCCAACGCTCTTTGTCTCTTAGCGAAGTTGTAAGCTTTCTCCAAGTAGAAGAAACCTCTCTTACCTTCGATAGTTCCGTTATCTCTGATGTCCTCAATCTTAGTTAAGAATTCAGTTACAACAGCATCTAAGAACATAGTCATAGTCTCAACCGCGTCTGTGTCTTTCCACTCATCATAGTGAAGAACATTCATTGATGACAATACACAAACAAATGACTCTTCTTCAGAGTTGTGAAGTGCAATTTCAGAACATAAGTTTGAATTGTAGATTGTAGCTCCTTTGTCTTTATAAACATCTACAGTCTTGTTGTTCATTGTGTCGTGGAACATAATATATGGGTAACCAATCTCCCCACGTCTTTGAATAACTTTAGCCCAAATTGCTCTCTTTTCATCATCACCTGCAATCATTTCTTCCATAAACTTGTCAGTCACAGTAACTGCGTGTGTCAAATCTTGAATAGGGAAACCCTCAGTACCAATCTCCAAGAACTCCATAATATCAGGATGTTCTACAGGAAGATAAGGTGAGAATCTACCTCTACGTGTTGAACCTTGTGAAATGTTATCAACAACACTCTCAAATAAGTTCATAAAGTGTACTGAACCAGGTGCGTGACCATTGTCAGTAATTTCAGCACCTCTTTCTCTAATGTTACCAAAGTAACCTGAGGTACCTCCACCCATCTTACTCATTTCACCGACCTCAGCCTGTGTATATAAGATTGACTCGATGTTATCTCCGATGTTAGACCCGAAACAACTTACAGGTAAACCTCTTCTTTTTCCAAAGTTTGCCCACACTGGTGATGATAAAGAATACCATCCTCTACCCATGTAGTCGTAGAATTTATCTGCAAAACCCTCGATACCTAACAACTTTTCTGCATGTTCAGCAATTGTTCTAATTCTTTCTAAAGGTTCTTCACCTTCACTTAAATACCCTCTTTGTAGAAACGTTACCGATTCTTCATTAATCCAATCAAAAGGTTTTCTATCTTTCATATTAATTTTTTATTATTGTTTTTTTTAAAATAAGTCGTTTGACGTAATTGATTTTGATTTCTTACTATAGTTAATACTTCTTTTGTTGAAGAAATCTGTGTGTTTGGTAGTTAGAATTTCATCATCAAACCATTCTGTTGTTTCTAACAAAGGTTCTCTGATTTCAAAAATACTGTCAATACCAATAGAGTTTAATGATATATTAAATCTATTTTTAATAAACTCCATTGTCTCAGCTTTTGTCAAGAAATCTAAATCTCCCTTTTCAAAAATCCAATCTACAATCTCACTTTCCGCTTCATACGCCTCCATTGTTGCGTTTACCAAATCATCTTTTAACTCTTCTGTCCACCATGATGGGTTTTCTTCTTTGATTAGATTTACCAAATCAAATCCAAACTCAGCATGAATATTTTCCTCTTTTGATGTTGCCTCAACCGCATTACTAATACCTTTTAACATATTTTTATGTTTGTTGAAAGACAACATAACTAAAAATTGTGAGAATAATGATACGTTTTCTACGAACATTGAGAATAATACAACAGATTCAAAGTATTCTTTGTTTTCAACTGACTTAGAATTTGATATAGATTTTTCTAAGTATTTAATTCTTCTACGAATTGCTGGTACTTGTAATAAGTTTTCAAACTCATTATTAAGACCTAACAATTGAATTAAATGTGAATACGCATCTGCGTGTCTAACTTCAGACTCAGCAAACGTAGCACCAACATTTCCGATTTCAGGTTTTGGCATTCTTTTGTAGATATCACCCCAAAACGTTTTAACCGCAACCTCAATTTGTGAAATTGCCAACATAGCTCTTTCAACTGCTGATTTTTCTTTTTCACTTAAGTGAACTTTATAGTCCTGAATATCTGAAGTAAAATTAAACTCAGTATGTACCCAATATGAATGACGAATAGCATCGACATACTCATTTAAACTTGGGTAGTCATAAGGTTTAAGGTTTACTCTTTTTGCAAAAATGTTTGGTCTATGTTTAGAACGATAAATGATGTATTCTTTAGCAATCTCATTTAAACCGTTATCCATTAGTTTGTTCTCCACCATATCGTGAATTTCATCAACATGTGGAACATTATCTTTATTATTTCTGAATAGAGCTTTTGTAGATATTCTTGCGATTCTTTCCGCAGCTTCTTCATCTACTCTATCTATACTTTCCATAGCACTTAGGATTGCCCTTTCAATTTTTTCTGTTTGAAATGGGACTTTATCTCCGCTTCTTTTAATGACATAACGAATGTCTTTACTTACCTGACTAATTAAACTTTCCATAATATTTTCTTTGTATTTTATTTAATGTTTGGAGTTTGATTGTTGTTGTTAGAATTTTCTCTATTCTTACGTTTCTCCAATAATTCTTTGATACGGTCTTTGTTTCTTTCTTCTTTTTGTTCTTCTAAACCTAAGAAAGTAACACTTGATTCTGTATCGATTTCCATCATCTCGTTGTCGAACTTACAATTTTCAAACACGATACCGTCTTTACCAATACGAGATTTGGTGATTGCGATTGTAGCCAAATTCATTTCTTTCTGTTGTAATGATTTTGCAACAGAAATAATTACGTGACCAACTTGTGCTTTTTTGATAGAACCACCCATTTGGTCAGTCGTAACCACCTCTGATGAAATAGAGGAACGGTTACCTTGTGTTGCAGTCCATCCAACAATGTCTAACTCATGACACATCGCTTCAAAACCTCTCATTACTGAACCTTCACTTTTCCATTCGTCCCCTAAATTTTTATCAGGAACGACACAATCAATATAATCCAAAACAACCATATCTATCTTATTACCTTCAGCAATCATTTTACGAATCTGATTTTTAATCTGATTCATGGTTAATGTGTCTGACGGTAATTTTTTTAAGACCAGTCTATTTGAAGCATTTTCCTTAATCTGTCTTACTTTATTTAAAACATCTTCTTTATGTAATGACAGATTGTCAGGAGCAATCTTTGTCCACATAGTGAAGTGTTTTCTTTGGATAATTTTAGGATTGTCCTCAAAGAATATCTGTAACACATTGTAACCCAAGTTAAATGCGTTGTTGGATATCTTACTTAAGACCGTTGTTTTACCAACACCAGTAGGTGCCAGTATTACTCCAATCTCACCTTTTGCCAACCCACCTTTTAGTAGGTTGTCAATACCGACAATACCCATCGGAATCGGGTGACGGAAATCGTCATCCAAAACCTCATCCAAATTAAAGAAAACATCTGCAGTTCCAGAATCAACTTCACCTACCTGTAATGCTTCACGAACCATCTCTTCTAAGTGGTCGTATGACTCAAAATCACCTTTGTCGATAATCTTTTGAGCTTTGGTCATTACCTTCTGAAGTTCTTGTTGTTTACAGAACTTTAAAGACTTCTCTTGAACGTATTGGTGACCCTCGTTTGAAGCCTCTTTTACTTGCCCAATCATATCCAGGACCATTTTTTGAGCCATTGGAGATGTTACTTCGGACTTTGTAATCTGTTCTAAAGTTGAAAATGAAGGAGTGTGTTCGTACTTCTGATAGTACTCCTTCGTCATCTGCATGATTAACTTAAAATATTGATTGTCAAAGTACTTTGGTTCGAGAACATCTACGATAGAATTCGCAAAATCCTTGTATAGGATAATGTTGTTAAGAAGTTGTAGTTGAAATGTGTTTCCGAGGTATCCAAAATTCTTTTCTTTTGACATAATTTATTAAGCTTTAATCTTTGTGTGTAGAATATAAATATGGTTAAACTAGTTGATAGTCCATGTAGGTGTAAGATAAATTTTCCGATGAAAAAATGTCAGTCAAGTCGCGAAGCAACTTTTTTAGGTGTGGGCGTACGTCTACGGTATATCTTGTCTTTGGAGGGTATACCTTTGCGTCCCATATTCTATGACAAATTGTCTCATCTCCTATCCTAATATAGACATTAAAATTCTCAGGACCGTCCGTGTTTGAGGTGTCCAAAATGTCAGGATTTGAAAAAATTTGTTCAGCATTATCGTTAAGATAATTCAACGCTTTAGTCTTTAAATCTTTCTGAATGTTCTCAGAAAGAGACCTTACCAAATTGTACAAATCAACACTAGCTCTCGCCTTAGGATTGTACCCCCTAACATTGAAGTATCTCTGTACTACAATGTTGTCATTAAGTGTTAACAAAAACTCTAACTTTGTAACGTCACTTTTTTCTTTCATAATTTTCTTTTTTTGTTTTTAAATCTTCTTTTTTCTTTACGAGTAAGTTTCATAAAAGGTGTTAAAAATTCTACCCAAGCATTGTCATGTTTAGGTAGGTACTTAAAAATTCCATCACTCATCATCATCCTCATTAGGTTCTTATATCCTCTACCATCGGGGTCCAAATTTTCTTTATGGTAAAGTTCAATAGTCTCCTTTGACTCTTCAGTTAGCAATGGTTTGGACAAATCTACGAGTTTTTTGTTAATATCAAAAAATTCTTCACCAAAAACCCCTTTTCTTGTTTTACCCGATAAAAGGTTTTGTAATGCTCGATTGTCTTTGTCCGTTTTGTGTAATTCCTCAGCACGTTGTTTAATATCGTCAACAGATACCGTATTATCAACTATGTCAGGAAATAATTTAACAAATGTCTTTTCACCCATATATTGAATACCGTCAATATTATCTGATTTATCACCAGATATAATTTTAAATGTTGCAATATTACTATGGGGTATTGAGATGTCTTTTAGAGGTACCAAATCTCCGTTCTTAAGAGTTATCTTCTTCATGGGTTGGTACACCTCAACATTCTCTGAGATAAGTTGTGTAAGGTCTTTATCTGAAGAGAATATGGTTTTGTACTCGTCTTCAGATATTTGACAATAGTATGCAATTAAATCATCACTTTCAGTTTCTTCTATGGATACCTGACGTATAAACATCTCCTCAAGATATGCTTGAATGCGTTGCATCTGCCATTCAAACGATTCTCTCTTAGATTCGTTTAATGTTTGTTTTCTGTTTTGTTTATAATCAGGGGAAATAAGTCGTCTTTGGGCGGAGTTATTTTCTCCATCCCAAAAGACGATTACTTTGTCATAGTTGTGTTCAGTTAAGAACCTTCTGATAGTATTAACGAAATGATAAATTCCACCAATATGTTTTCCTTCGTGATAGAATTCTCTAACACCGTGAAAACCTATTTTGAATAAATTATTTCCGTCTACTAATAATGTTTTAACCACGTTTATTGTGTTAAATGGTTACACTTCTTTTTCTTCTTCCAATTTGAAGTCACCCTCTGTTCCGATGACCTCTTTCCAATAGTCCGCCTGTTCAGACTTATACGCCTCAATAGACTTCTTTTCTTCTGTTGAATCTTTACCAGCCAAAAATCCATGAGGTGTTACGATGATTTTACCATCTTCATAACCCAAACCATTAATATGGTTTTTCATCACAGATACTTTAGTTCTGGTCGCAAACTTAACTTTTCTCTTGTCTTTAACTGCCGTGATTTTGTTGGTACCCGCATTTTTTTGATTACCAAATAAAAATACCAAAGACGAGTTTAACCAAATAGACTCACCACCCTTAGCTTTAATCTTTGGTTGTCCAAACGGATTGTCAGGTAGTTCAACCCACGGTTGATTAACAATAACCAATGTGTTTTCATATTTTGAATCCGCTCTACGAGAACCTGAAATACGTTGGTTGATACCCATACCAATCTTATCAGCTAAAGTGGCCGCGTTGTGTTGTTTACCACCTTTACCTTCATAAGTCATTTTACACGGTACTGAACCTACAGAATCCCATAAGAACAACAAATCATATTCTAACTCACCTTTTGCTTGTGCATCTAATAGTTCGTTGATATAATCTGTGATTTGTTCAATGTATTCAAAATTGTTGTTAAAGATAAAGAATCCATCCCAATCCAATTCACCCGTTTCCTCATCAACCACTTCCTCACATTCAAAACCCATAAGTTTTGCATGTTCAAAAGACCATTTCTGTTCTGTGATGATAAACACAGGTAACATACCTCTTCGTTGAGCATCAACCGCAGTCTTTACCAACGCAGTAGTTTTACCTGTATCTGAATGACCTAAGAACATATTTAAATGTCCAATTGCAGGACCAGGAACACCAACAGCATCCAAGAACTGTTCACCCAAATCAAAAAATCTTTGGGGTTTGTATTTTGCAGAAGTTGAGAACTTCTTTTTAATACTACTAAAATCTTTTTTCTTAATTGCCATAATCTTTACATTATAAAGATGGTGCAGACATTGCCTGCACCATCATGTTAACTTTCTTTAGAATGGTAGGTCGTCATCTACCTCAGCCGTAGCTTGTGGGTCTACTGTATCTTCAGTTGTAGAAGATGAACCACCGATAGACATTTCTGATTCCTCACCATAAACATATTTTTTCAACTCTGAATCCCAAACAGGTGTCTCACCTCTTGCGATTGCTTCCAAATACTCAACAGGTTTTTGAGCGTATACGTCTTGCCAAGTAAGTTCGTCTTCAACCCACTCTTTCATTTGACCTGCGTCTTCATGAATTGCACATGGGTCGTCATACATAACTGTTTGAACCACAGTGTACTCAATACCTTTTGGAGTTTTTGCTTTAGCCAACTCGATAATCAAATCTCTACCTTCGTTAGCATCGGTTACGTCACCTTTAGCCTTCCAAATAGGGATAATTTTATCCAAGATACCTTCTTGCTTGTAGTTGTCTTTGAATCTCCAAAACTTAGGTCCGTGGTCTTCATTTTCACGGTCGATAAGTTTTACAATGTAGAATTTACGTGGACGGTATTGACGAGCCAAGTCCTTGTCTGACTCTTTACCTGTTGACATCAACTCTTCATATACCTCAGTAAGTGGAGAGCGTTCACCATCATTTTTACCTGGGTCGTAGAGTTTAGTCCACTTACCATCAATTTGTACCTCGTGGTACCACACCTCTTTAAATGGAGATGAACCGTCTGATGTTGGTAGAATACGAACTCTTTTCTGACCTGATTTAGTACCTTTAGGTAGGTACGTTGTGAAATAACGTTTTAGTCGGTCTTCTTGAGACATCGACTGATTACCACCACTATTTTTAGAGGTGTTTTTTTCGTACTGTGCCAGTACAGCGTCTAATGCATTTGCCATAGTTTCTCTTTTTTACTCTTTTTAATTTATTTCTTATTTACTCTCTTTTAAATATAACACATAAGGTGATTTAGTCAAATGGTTATAAAATAAAAAAGACCACGAATTGTGGTCTTATTATAGTCTATATTTTTTGGTTTGTCAATTACATTCCTTCATCTTCAAATGGTGTGTCGAAAGATTTTTTAATCTCACCATCACTATAGTTTTCAACTTCATCAGAAGTTAAAACATATTCATTTTTACCTGTTTTTTCCATTTCAACTTCTTTGTCTGAAAAGAAATCAGTTAATTTTTGATTGTATGGGTAACTGTCTAAACTTCTTAATTGTAATTTTTCTTCAGGAGATTTTTGACGGTATTTTTCAACCTTATGTTCCAAATCATTAATCTTTTGTAAAATTTGGTCCATATCTTCTAACTTACTTGTTAAGTCATTCAATCTATCCATCATTGTCTCCATATACTCTTCTTGCTTTGAAGACATGTCTTTTTGTGTGGTTACTAAATCAGTGATATCTAATTCTTCAGTTCCCTCATCAGATGAAACTTCATCAGACGATACTTCATCACCACCTTCCATACCTGGTTCATCAACAACCTCAACATCTGGGTCTGTATCAACATCTACAGGTTGTGGTTCACCCATTTCATCACCAGCAGGTGCTTCAGCATCACCACCTAAATCTAATGCTGGGTCGGCCGCGGGGTCGACAGGTTCTTCTTGTTCAAGAATATACTTATTGATTCTTTTATAAGACTCAATTTCTTTTAATATTTTTTTATCTACTGACATAATAATTCTTTTTAACCGTTTAAAAGAGTTTTTACTCCTTGTGGTGTTTCAACCTTAAGAGTTCTGTTTAATTTCATTGTGTTATCTACTCTTTCAATAAGGCCGTCTTTCATTCTAACAGTGTAACAATCACCTGTGTCTAAGTCACAAACTTCTTTGTAACCATTACCCGAATCTCTTTCAGTAATTCTAGTGTCTTTTGACAAATACTGGTCTAATAATGATTTTGTATTCATAATCTTTTTATTAATAAATATACGTTAATTAGTGTTTTTCTAATTTTTAACTGTTATCCCACGCGTTTATCCCACGCGTTTATCTTTCTACCAAACATATCATATCCCTTATCAAATGTTTTTTTGGATTCAGAATTTTTAGAAATTTCACCGTCAATAGTCGCAATTATGGTTTCAACGGTGTCCTTAATATTTTCACTCGTGTTTATTTGTTTATCTAATTTTGTAAACCTAAGTGTATAATACCATATGTAAGTAAATGATTTTGCCAAGTCACCATTTATAGATGGGTTGGTTAAAAATGCCTGTATAATGTTTTCATACTGACTACATATATCATTCATAAATTTAACAGAATCTGACAAACTATCAAAGGCCAAATATGGAATGTCAAATCCATTATCCTTAACACATGTTTGTTTTTTAAAGTCTACTGTCCATCTATCGTTTTCTTTTATATTCTTAAGATTAAAGAAGTTATTATTGAAAGCGGTTAAGTTTTGTCCCACACCTGTTTCAACATAACCAACACCAAAAATATATTTCTTAACATCTTCAGACAATGAAATCTTGTTAATCGCAGCTTTAAACGTTGAACTGTTAATTGTTGATTTCTTATTTTTCTCGTATGGTTTATCTAACTTTTGTTGAGCAATACACTTATTATCTTCACCCTGTTTTTTATTATTAGTTGAAGTTGTACTGTTTTTAATATTGTCACTTCTTTTTACCTCACTCTCAGTTAGTCTACTATTTGTTGATGCCAACCTTCTAACGTCTGAAAGATAATTTTGTACTAAATCCACATTCACACTAGAAACCAAACTATCTGGTAACTGTAAAGAGTATTTTGTTGCCCTTACACCTTCAAATGTTGTACTAAAATCTCTAGTTGTAATATCGTGATTAACACTTGTAATCAAATATGGACCATAGAACATCGGTACATACCTAAGATTAAAGTACATTGTTGGTTGAATCATAGCATTACCCATAGAGCTTACCGTACAGTTGTAACTTGAATTTTTATAGAAGTTATATAAACTGGCAGTCTGCTGAGCAACTTTCATACCGTCACCCATAGCACCTAACCCAGCTAAAATTTCAAAGGTTGGTGCAATATTTTTTCTTTGTGACATATCAATAGAAATTGATTTAAACATGTTTTGGTTTCTAACACCAAAATCCACATTAAATGCCACAACTTTATTTCTATTTGAGAAGTTGTCCACCCCGTCAAGTGACGACCTTAAAGGGTTATTAGTTGATTTTGAAATATCAAATGCATCATCTTGATATAAGTAATTTTCATTTTCAGGTGATGTATTAATTTTCTCAGATACTTTACCAACATAAATTGCCAAGAACTTTGGTTCGGAACCGTGAGTGTCTACCTCTAAGAATGTACCAAACGCATTGTTCGCAATATCACTATATGATGGGTCAGGCATACCCTCTTTTACCCTTTCGTTTCTACCAAAGAAGTTTGCATATGTTGGTGTCGGCATAAAGACAAAGTTATTGTCTTCTAATATTGAACCCATCAGGTTTAATACACTATCAGTTGCAGTGTAACCTTTTAATGTTTCTCTTAATTTTTCAATATTAATAATTACCTTGTCACCTATCGGTCTGTTACCACTATCTAAGAATAAGAATTGTTCAAATAATGTTTTACCTTTAACGTCTTGACCTGATATCCATCTATCGTTCATGTTTTTGAACACCGTCCAAATTTCATTCTTATTAGTATTACCATCAAGTTTTGATACTCTCACCTCTTTTTTACTTTCCTCAACCGATGGTAATCGTCTATTAAGGTTAGAGAATATTTGATTTAACATATTATACTGATTCAATTGATTTTGATTCATAAAAGATTCAAAATCTTGTAGGAACAGTCCTCTTGTTAAATTGTTATCATTATACTTTTTACTGGCATAAACTTTTATCAACCTACTTAAGTCAATAACATTTGATTCAGTAAACTCCACATTAAACTCAGGGAAGAAATCAGTAATGTATGAACCACCGTCACTATACTTTAGACCGTCTTCCACATATTCACCAACATACAAATATAACGCTTCCCATGCTTCAGGGTGATTTGTTTGACTCGTCAATAATGTTACACCGTTCGCAGCAGTCGGTACCGTGTTTTCTACATACGGTCCGAATTCAATCTTATCAACAGGTATAAAATCTTCATTAGATGAAAAAGAATCAAATACCCTACGGTCAAACTGACCAGGATTACCAATCTTTAATATCACCTCCTTATTTAAAAACTCATTTGATTTAGTCACAAATCTTTGAGTTTGAGCCTCAGTTATGTTTTTAACAAGATTATTCTCACCACCAGAAGTGTTTTGTGATAACGTAATATTAGTATTTTTTTGAACAAATAATAACGTTTTCATCACTCTTTCAATGTTATCATCGTAACTAACATTAAATTCACCCAAGTAGTTGTCGTTATTAATCTTTGATGGGTTAGGAACTATATCCTCAAAATCTTTTTCTTTCTTACAGAAATTTAAGAAGTGTTTTTCAAAATCGTCCAACATCTCTTTTGAGAATATAGAGAATATTTCCTCAACGGATTTATAGTTTTTATCACTATCTTTATTGATTAAGTTAAACGCGTTTTGTTGTTCTTCTGAACTATCGATAACTTTGATGTATTCGTTTGTATTTGGTTTTCTAACCCACTGATTGTTAAAATATCCGTAGTTAGGTGCACCCCATAATGACCTTACACTACCGTTTTGAACTGACGGATTACCTTCAATATCTTGTGTTAGTTTACCGTTGTTGTCTAAACACTCTCTCATCGATTGATTAAACTTTTGGAAACCAGCAGAAGGGATAACCAAAATAGAATTGTTCGAATCAGTATCAAATGCCTTGTTTCCATCAATATCAAAATATTGGAACCAACTTTGGTATTCTAAATGTCTTGTAGGGTTGACTTCGTCATATCCTGCAAACAATCTGCTTTCATTTAAATGACCTGATTTAAACCCACCGTTGGTGTACATATCATCTAATTCGGTATTGTCATAGTTAACCAATACCTCTTCACCAGTAAAGAACCTATAAGTGTTGTTAATAACTTTAGGATAAAAACCATTATTTAATGATAATATCTGACCACTAACTGTCGTTTTTAAATCTTCAGGGACATAATCATATGAACCACCATTTAGGTTTTGAACTTCATATACTTTATTGATATTACCGTTGATAGGGTCATAAGCATCAACATAATCAAAATCTTCCCATATACCATCCAGTATATCACCATTACCTAACTTATCCTCTTTGTATCTATGCCATATAGAACCGTACTTCAATATCCACGGATATGGGATTTTATGGATTGCTGAAAATTTACTTAAACCTGCATAGATGTAATTACTCCACACATTAGAAGCAACACCCTCGTCTGAAATATTTTTAGTTAAAAATTTCTCACTCAGTGTAGGTAGTGGTAATGAGTTTAAATACATATATCCTAAACCAACATATGGGTTTTGTACCCCATCTCTCTCATTATCAACACCTTTAATAAATGAATTTACAAAATACGGGGTATTCAATAATGATGTGGTCTGAGTTGATGTTATCTTATTATAGACAGTATTATAGTTAGTACCATAATCTAAGGTACCTTCAGTTAAATAAAAATCTTTATTTTTCCTTCCATCATAATATTGTGCAATCTGTTGGCTATTACCATAAACTGTAGAGTAACTATTATTACTTGTTATTTGATTAGGGGCAGATGGGAAGTTTGTAATAAAATCAAAATAGGTTAATAATCTATCAGTAAACACACTGTCCTTTTCAATTTCATCATCAAATGTTGCCAATGTTTTCTTTAGAACATTAAAGTTCATAATTTCAGTAGTATCATTAGCACCATTAACCGTACCCACCGATGTACCGTCAGCCAAATTCTTTTTTAACCAACTTAGATTGGTGAACGGAAAAACATCTAAGAATGTAACATCGTTAGATGAAGTACCACTAATATACTCCTCCAACTGTTGAACAGATTTTTCAGACGAAGGGATTACTGATACTGAATCTGATAAAATATTATCTATTGAGTATATACCGTAGTCTGTCTCAATAAAATTATTGATATATGGTTGAGTAAAGATGTCTCTCGATTTTCTTGAATAGTAACTTCCTTGACCGTTATTCGATATTGACGATAAGTAATTGTTAAAACTGTTTACATTAAACTTATATTCTTTGAATATCTTCGTTAGTTTAGGACTACCTTTTAACCCTTCTTGAATGTTTAACGACTCAAAATCGGCAAATACATTATACAACGACTTTCTAAAATTATTATTCCTAATAATTTTGTTGTAGTTGGTATTCAAATAAGTTCTTTCAAAAATTTCATAGAAAAATGAAACGTATTCCTTATTTGAATATGGTGTACTATCGAATGGGAATTCAATGGCGTTTGAGCTTATATAATTAGTTAGTTGTGTTTCATTTTCATAGTTAACACTAACCACAGGCTTATCCTTCTCTAAAGATGCTTTAATGTATTCTTCAACAAATTCTATTTCAGGCCATAACTGATAGTTCCACCCATCAATAGAACTCGCAATTGATGGTTGTCCTGGATATTTTATTTCATATTTACTGTCACCATTTTCATCAATAACCTCTTCAAAATATTGAGGCCAAGGATAAACTATCGATTTGTTTTGTAGTGTACCACCTGTTGTTGTTACCTGATTTAATAGTTTCTTTCCGTCCTCACCAAAAGATTTTTGTGGTGGTATAATAGCCGAAAGTCTTTTCGGATTTGCTCTTTCTTCCCAAGCATTGTCAGCGACCTCATCCATTAATCTATAGAAACCTTCAGCACATGCACAGATAACAGCCAATACATTATTGATTGTTGGATTAAACCCAAGACCTACATCTGATGAAATTATCTTTTTCGCCAATGCCTCAGATAGTTCCTCTTCAATCTTTTTTCTCTTATCTTTAAAAGTATCATCAATTTTAGCCAATTTAGATAAAAACGAACCGTTTTGGAAATGTTTTGTTATAGTATCACCAAACATGATAAACCTAACACCTACTTCTTGTTCTTGAATCCCATCATTAGCAACAACATATTCGTTACTGGATAATTCAAATCTAGCCCTTAGTTTTTGCTCAAATTCTTTAAACTCAGCGCTCGGTTCATTGTTCTCGTCCGTCTCAGGAGGTCGACCATTTCTTAGGGTATATGTTTTTTCATAGTCAATATCATTAGGGTCAGTAATTCTTTTTATAATATCACCTTTTCTAATGTTTACAGGAATCTTCGCTTCCTTCTTTTTATTTTCAATAGTGTAGATACCAGGGTTATAGAAAGTCGGATTATCTTTTAATTTTTTATTGTATTCTTCAATTATAGATTTTAACTCACTAATTGCCTCAATAATTTTTTGTTCATCCAATTCTTTTTTAAACTCATATAATAACGCTTGTGAAGTGTTACTTTTAACTATCTTACTTGAAGCATCCACATATTTTTCAAACCACGAATCTTGAGTGTTAATAAAAACTTTTCTTCTATAATCAGATAAATCATTTTCATAATTAACAATATCAGTTAACACTGACATATCTTCTTTAGAATACGCCTCCATAACATACCTGTTGAAATACTCCAACCTCATCGTCATTTGGTTTAAAGTTATCTCAGGAAAATCCTCATCAATAAGTCCTTTTGTTTTATATAAAGAATAAACCTCCTTTATCTTTTCCATACCTTTGGTGGTGGTTGACGCTTCAATACCCACAGTACCATCCGTTGTTCCGTTGGTATTGTTGTTTACCTCATATGATTTAACATACATGTGTGGTGTAGCATATAGATAATCCAATAGTGTGTCCTGAAGGAAGGCGTGACTTCTTGCAATGAAATTAGTGGTAATCTTATAGTTACCGTCTGAAGGGTCAAAACGTGCGTTAAAGTCTTTTAACATCAACTCTAACTTTATTGCCTTTCCATAATATCCTTTTAACGTAAGTGTGAATATGGGATATGGTAATTGCATAAATGCAGAATATGGTGATTGGTCACCTCTTTCAAATAGTACCCTACCCTGAACGTCTGTCATTTCAATAGTTACGGTAGGTACGAAGGCTGGATTCATTTTAACACTAATACGTGTAATACCTAACAATTGGTTGTCAACCTCATTACCTGACCAAGAATTACCACCGTCTTTACTAAACGGTAAGATTTGGTCAGTCCATGTGGTATCAAAATATTTGTCTTGTTGTTTGTCGGGATTATATTTTTTGTCAAAAGTTTCTTGAGGTGTATTAGAATCTGGTGATTTACCCTCCATGAAGTTAATATTCATCTGAGCTAAACCAATGTTTCTAACACTATCGTCATAATTTGAACCAATAGCAAGCTTGGTACGAGGTATTACTCTTGCCTCTAAATTAGCATAAACCGTTAAGTTTTCATGGTTAACTAATCTTTCGTCAACAGTACCGTCTTCGTTTACGATTTTGTTTGGGTCCACAAGAACCACGTTATCAAAATCAGTTTCAACATATACTTTTTGATTTCCGTAAAACTTACTACCTGCCATAATAGAAGAAATGGTTTTCTAATGCCGCTTTATAATCCTGTATAGAATTTGTTAATGGGAAAGGAATAAACAAAAGACTATTATCAGGTATGTTAGATTCTAAACCACCGTATTGTGGATTAGCCGCCATTATTAACCATCCAAAATAGGGTGACTCGTAAAACTCATAACTTATTTTGTCTAATCTACTACGTCCCGTTCTGTAAATATACCTCTTATCTGAAGGTTTTGAAGGGATATTCACAAAAGGAACAACAGTTTGTTGTCCATTTACTAAAAAATCTCCATATCTATTCCAATACCTCATATCACTTAAATGTCAATTTTACCATTAAAGGTCTTTTTATCACCAATATTCATTAACTTATATAAGTTAGTAAAGAATCCGACTTTGTCAGGGTTATTTTCAGAAACAGGTACTTTTACATAGTTAAATACCCTCTCTTTACCTAACGTAAATGGTGTGTATTCAGCAAATTTGGTAACATCAGGCTTTTTCTTAAGTTCAGATAACCTGTTATTAGATTTAATACTCATGTTTTGATATATATCCGTTAGTCCTTTTACTGCAGGTACTTCAGGTAATATAACATTGCTACCATACCCTTCGGTACCCATAACCAATTCTTCAGTTATTGCTGGCGTACCCGCAACACCAAATACTATTTTATTTACATATTTAACCCACTCTGGCTTCGCCTTTAAATCTTGACCTAATATCGCATCAACAAACTCATTTGGTTTATCACCAATTTCTTTATAACAAACATGCATTAATCTAACAAATGCTGGGTCAGACTTGTAAGGTTCATCAAGAATACTAAAACCATAATTTGCATTATATTCTTTTTGGAAATATTTGTCGGCATTTATAAATAGTTGATTATCCAAATATGCTAAATCAAGACCCATCGTAAAAATGTCGTCATACATTTCTTCATAAGTGTTGTCAGGGACTGGATTTGTTGAAGATATATCCACTTCAGTTGTTGCGGTTAAATCTAATAATATGTTTTTACCATTATTAAGTTGATAACCATCAGTATTTGTTAACACAAAATTTAACCTATCAATATTCCAAACTAAGTTAGTTTGGTTTGAGGATATATCTGACATTACACTCATATATCCGTTGATATATGTTTGTTTTATCTGATTAATCTTATTTACAATATTAGCTTTATACTTTGTGATGTCTTTTTTAGCAAAGTTACTTGTGTTAATATTTTTTAACAGTGGTGACGTACCTCCTGAAATATCGTTAATGGTGTCTGTAAACAATTTATCAACCCTTTCTTGAATAACATTTTCTTGAGGTTTACCAAATAAACCAATTGTTTGTGTAAGACCTGTAAAATATGTTGGAGAACCGTAATACCCCAACATATCACCTTCAAGGTAGTTTCTATCGGCATTAAAGTACGCCATACCATCGTATGAATATTGGTTAGAAATTTCAGTTAATGTGTTAATTATGTTATCGGCATACGCTTTTACCAATGCAGGTGTTTCATCCATTATAACCTTAAATGATGTTGAACCACTTACTGTGTCGGCACCGTTTGATGGGTAAGAAACAAATTGTTGTTCAGCCCTTTCAACACCAATAGTATTACCAATACCAGGTATATCTTCTTGTGTTGTTCTGTTATTTATCCCAAAGTCAGTAGTAGATTCTATCTCTTGCCATATCTCCCTATTTAATTCTTCTCTTTCCTCAGTTACCACTGACCTATCGTCATAAACCTCAGTATTCGCATAGTAGTTAAATGATAAAGCATTTTGTAACCTCGCAACAGGTTCTTTTAGTCCTTGTCCACCAATAAAGTAGAACGACATATTAATAGATGCCAACATCGGTTGTACACCAATACCTTCAGGGTTTAAGTCAAATGTTAATGGTTCGTATTGAATACCTATTTGATTTATGGCAATCTTACTATGGTAAAAATCACCGATTCTTAAAACACAAATAGGTGGCGCACCAAAGGCGGTGTTCTTAGCATTAAACTCGGTAGGTTTACCATCTTCACCAATAACAGGTATTGTGTCACCAGGTCTGATACATTGTTGTAAGAAAGTTAATCTTGAGTTTAACCCTTCAGGGGTTATAGAGTGGAAAGCTGGCTGGAAATATTTAATTTTTTCTTTAATACCATCATACACAAGAGGTGTTGTTTCCTTCATCACATCAAAGTAATCACACTCTGTTAATAATTTTCTTACAATTATTTTAGCCACCTCTTCTTTTTGTCTTATAAAACTTGTAGGGTCTTTAGCAGGTGGTGGCACAGGTTGCGTAGTACCAGTATTTGTAATGATGTCATCTTGAATGATATCTTCCTCTTCGTCAGTTACAGGGTCTGGGTCTGGATATTTTTCAGTTATTTTACTAATCTTAACCCTTCTACATTTCATAGCATCGGTAGAGTAAATTTTATCATTACCCGTCAATTCTTTACTACAATCTGTATCTTCAATTTCAGTTTGTTCACCAACTGGATTATCGTTAATTACTAATTTACCCTTATCTACCCAATCTTGTAACGTATTTTCGTTTTCATCTTTTAATTTTAAGAGATATTGTTTAACACTATTAATTCTTCTTTTAGACAACGCAACGTTATATTCTTTAGTGTTTGGTGATGATGCAGAACCTTTCATAGATATTTCTATTTCTGCACCCGCGTTTAATGCGGTACCTATTTTTTTAACCAAACTATTAATGTTATCCTTAGTTGTCTTAACATTATCATCAAAAAATTTCATCACATCATTTTTATTTGATGCTTTCTTTTTGTAGACACTCTCTAATAAAAGATACTCCGTTAACGATGTTAGATAATCTTCATCGGCAGTTGTGGACGTTTTATTTCTTGGTCCAGGAACATCATTATGAAAGTAGTAAGCAAATTCATAATCCTGAGGAGTGATTTTCTTTGGTTCTTCTTCAACCGCAGGGTCTTTATCACCAGGTATTGGTGTAACTTCTTTTTTAAACTCTGCCTTTACAACCTCAGGTTCAGGGTATGTTGTTATGATATCATATATGTCTTGGTAGGTAAATTGAGGGAACCTCAACGCCAATTCATATATATCATACTTTCGACACCCCGCAAAGAAACTATCCACAATAGCGTTAACCCTACTATTACTTTCATCTTTTAATTCTTTATCAACGATGGCGTTTAATATTGATGGGTGGTCCACAATTATCTTCCATGATAGACTACCCACTCTACTGGTGTTGTTATATGTATATACTGGTTCAGGACGACCCAAAAATTCATTTGAATTCCAATTTGCTGAATTCGTTTCAGAAACGCTCATATCATATGGTGGGAACCACATTATACGACCTCCGTTTGGTCCTCTTTCACAATGTGGTAAGTCTTGGTATGTAAACCCTTTTTTACGTGATGTTCTCCACGCTAAGTTTTCCAATGAGAACATGTATTTTTTCACACCATCTTTACTAAAATCATTACCAGTTAAGTTTGTTGACTCATCACCTCTGATTGGTGCAATATTTAAATTATATGTTCTATCAAGTACTGAATACGTAAACTTACGACCTGATTCAGTAATACCGTCACCTTTTTGTAAATCCGCCATAGAATAATATGGAGTATCTTTAGTAAACACTCTACAATATTCTTTACCTACAATAGCACCACCTTCATCTTTATAAGCAATAACTCTTGAACCTTTTGTTAATTCTCTAGTACCGTCATGAAATACTTTCGATACTTGGTCAATAGCATTACCCACATGTTGTAGTCTCTTAACACCTGTGACCTCATCGGCAGAATTAATTAATTGTTGAGTATTATCTAAAATAGAACCCTTCGTAAACTCATAGTCACCAGCACCACCAACAGATTGATTGGCTTGGAATGTTGTTTGAATACCTGTTTCCGTCCAATCACCGTCAATAGTACCATAGAATTCTGCACCTCTACCAACTTTCTGTCCTGCCGAGTCTTTCCTCTTTGGCGACACCCATGTGAACCCTCCTTGAACTCCACCACCATCATATGTTGATGTTTGGTTTAATCCAAATTTAAACTGGTTTTCTTTTTGTTCGTTTTCGTAAATTTTGGCAACCTCATCATAACCAAAAACTGGTGATTGTGTTTTGTTACCGTCTTGGTCTAATGGTAATGAATCTTGAGGTGCAACAATATCACTAACCTCCTGTTGTGAACTACCAACATAGTAATTTTGTTTTGGTACTTCAGTAAATAAATCAGTTAAGAAATTTTTGTTATAATCAGGTACATACCTGTTCATTGATAACCCCTTAAATAATCTTGACCTTTGTCCACCACCAGTGTTGTCCAAGAATGTTTGCATTCCTGTTTTTTCTGTTGGTAATTTTAGAATTCCTCTCTTATCAAATAAACCTGTAACCGCATTTGCTGCTTGGTTTAATAATAATTGTCTTGGCTCAGTACTAAAATAGTCACCAGGTATCCACGAATATGGTGAATACACACCACTAATACGACTGATAAAATCTAATCCCTTTGCAAAAATATTTTTTGGTACAGATATTTTCCAATCTCTTTCAATAATCGTTTTGTTACCCGTAACAATACCTAATAAATCGTATGGGTCTTGTAATGCATCTATAGCATTTACCCTACCTAATGTTTGTTGATACGTTTCTTGGGCGACCCTATATTCAAATTCAGACTTTAAAGAGTCGGCAGCAATCTTAGCTAAATTAGAGTCTTGAGATAAAGAACCATTGTCACCCTGTGGGTTATTACTGGTTAAAAGACTAAATGCGTTGTATGTTGATGAAATAAATGTGAAATACCCTTCTTTACCTATTAATGCTGTTGATGATGGGTTAATAACATCGTCCACACTTAAAGGCATACCATAACCCCCTTCAGGACCATAAAGATTTTTTACATATGCGTTTTTTGATTCGTCTTCACCGATAACCTCAACCTCAACCGAATCAACCACCGCTTGGTCGTTTAGGTTAAATTCAGTAGTTCCTGGTTCACTATTAGGTACAAAACCATCGCTGTTGTATGGTTGTAAATTCTTAACCAATAACTTCTTTCTGAAGTTTTCTGTTGAATCAAATGATAATGGACTTGGCATCTAATTATTCTTTATACATAAATAGATGCATATATAATTTTATGTTGTTTGTGAATTCTAAATTTACGAAACTCTACTATTCGAATTACTACGGTAGTTGTATGAATTCAAACTATTATTCATTTCTTTTTCTAAATCGGCAATAAATTGTTGGTTGTTGGCCAATGCCCTTCCAAGAACATCATTATCAATACTAGCATTAGTTAAGATATTTTCTAATGAAAGATTTATATCTCCTGAAACCGCTAGTTGTATAGGTTCTGATGAACCACCTGTTGGTGCACCATTCATATTGTTAATTGTTGCATTCTCAATTGCATTGATAGAGGCTGAAGACATACCATTTATTAACTCTCGTTGACCTGCAGTTGCTGATTCACTACTAAGTAATTCTCGTTGACCTGCAGTTGCTGATTCACCACTAAGTAATTCTCGTTGTCCAGCATTAACATTTCTAATAATGACATTACCATTATCAATTTCAAGCCAACCCGTATCTCTAATTGCATCCGATACACTCTCCCATCCTTTTGTCATCGGTTCAATAAGATTTTTATTAAAATCAAAATTTTCTAAAGCAGGTATAAATTTATCTTCAATAGTTTTAGAAAAAGTATTAAGACCATCAACCATTGCACCAACAAAATTATCAGCATCTTCAGGTTCTAATTTTAATTGAGTTGTTACTGTTCCCACAGCATTTACGGCAGATGGTGGAAGATTTATTTCACTTTCTCTCTTTAAAAAACTAGTAGTTAATAAATCTTGAGCTTTACTTATATTTTCACCGAATGTTTCAAATCCTCCCGATTGTATTAAGTTCAACGTTGTAAGTTTTACTAATGTGTCTTGAGCATTTTTAATCTCATCTAAATAACCCATAGAAGTTTTTGCTACATCTAATTCAGACATTTTATTAACATCTAACATTTTTTGTAACTCGGCATAGTCATCACCAACCAATTCATTAAATCCTTGACCTATCTTTTTAATTGAACCGTCAGGCATTGTTATTTCTAAATTACCGTTAGCACCTATCTTTCCTAAACTAGCAATTAATTCTTTTTGTTCTTCAGGAACGTTAAACTCATCAAGTAATTTAAGTTTTTGTGTTCTCTGAGCCGCGTTCATCGCCATTTCACTAAACTCCTCATAACTACGTCCAGCTAAGTTGGCAGCTTCCCTCATACGATACATTTGTGTAACAGGGATATCAAACTCACCCGTCTCTTCATTAAATTGTATGGACGCTGCAGACATTTTAACTAATTCATCCTGTAATCCCGCCATATCGGTTTGAGCCATGTTAAGTAATCGGAATGGGTTTCCTAAATCTCCTACTGCCCCTCCTAACATTTGGAAACCAGCGGCAGTTTCAATTGCTTGAGCAGGGTCTAATAATTTTTCAGCAAAAGATTTCGTAGCACCCATATCAATTCTTAATGCTTGTGCTTGTGCTACCATTTTAGATAATCCGTCAACACCACCCTTGAAGTTATAACCAACCATTAGTTTCAGGTTCTTATTAACTTGGTCCATAAATTGACTAACATTTAACCCATAAGAACGTGCTTCTTTGGTCATACCTTCCATCATCACTAGAGTCTCATCTGTAGTATACCCTAAAGTATCAAATGAAGTTGCCATATCCGCCAATTGTTGTGCGGTCATGTTTGCCGTAAATCCTAATGCCTGAAATCTTGTAATTTGTTGGTCAGTAAAGAAGGTGTTTCTTTGCATCGCAGTATTCAACGCACCAAATAACTCGATGTTTTTTTCAGCATTAATACCTATAAGACCTGTAGATTTGGTTGCCTGAGCAATAACATCTTGTACTTGATTACTAACAACTCTAGTTTGACCTAATGTTTGTCTTACCTGATTAGCTGTTTGACTATTAATTGCGGCTGCCTGATTTATAACTCTCTGTACATCAGTAACACTATTTTTTAGATTTTGGGCAAAGTTTTTTAAACTAATTTCCGCTAACTCTATATTTTCAACAATTGTTTGAGTATCCGCTTTTAAACCTCCGTTATTTTGGAAAAACATATTCTTATTTTACAATAAATATTCTTTAACGAGATTTATTACGTTGTTTTTCGTACTCTTCTTCTCTTTTTGTAAATTCTTCAGATAATTTGTTGATGAAATACTTTCTTTCAAATGTAGGCATAGACATCATATCCGTGTAAGACATATTAACATGCTTACTCAGATAGTAGAACTCATCGAGCATAGTTTTCTTGTAATCAGAAGAAAGGACGAAAAAACTCCGCCCCAAAAGTGATACGTACATTCACTTTTTCTCCTGACGGGGCTGTAACAGTTCTATTAAGGTCTAAACGTGGTTCACAATCTATCATAGTAGTTCTGATAAATTTAGAGTCCATAATAGGTAACGTATTTACAAATGTTGCAATTTTTTCTCTATTAGTATCACCATCAATTGAAACAATGTGTTTTTCTAATCTTCGTGTAACTATTGGTACTGTTACACCTTCTGGATATGAATCTTGTAATTTACTTAACTCATTAGTATCACCAATATTTAAAAGTCTACACAAAATATTACTTCCTGTTTTTGGTAAGTTCATTTCGAAAAGACCCTCGTTATTTGGTTTTATCTTAGGTTGAATAATATTTAATTCGTCAAGTAATACCGTAGTTTCAAAGTCTTTACCTGTTTTAGGGTCTTTTAATTTAAAATTGTAGTCAGAACCAAACGCAGTATTTCTTAAAAATATAAGGATAGCTTCAGCATCTCCATCCAACATTTCATTAACATTAAAATCAGGTTCATAAATTTTATTCTTTAATAATGTTGTCACTAAGTTTTGATTATTACTAGAGGAAAGTAAGATGTTTTCATCCTGAGCAGTTAGATAACCCACCTTTAAAGTTTTCTTTTTGTTTTTATAAAAAAGTCCTTGTGAAGGTAGTGGTACCACATCGTGTGGTAAGTTCATATTGATTTGTCCGTATTGTTGTGATTGGTCCATATTTGTTAAAATAAAAAATCCATAGAGATACAATGACCTCTATGGATTAAATATATGATTGATTGATTTTTAATCAATACTATTTTTATATTAGTAAACCAAAATACATCTATCTGGACGTAACGTCGCTGAAATTGTAGCTAACGCATCATCACTATAACCTAAACTATCAAAATTAACATCTGTTAAGAATGTTCCTTGAAGAATCCACTTCTCCACTGCCACCCCTGTTGGGTCCAACATTTCTAAGTCAATGTCTTTTTTGTATCCCGCAGCATAACCCATACGTCCTGTTACAGACTCAGAGTGTAAACGAACCCACTCCATCAATGCTTGTGAAGCTGATGGACCGATTGGGTCACGGAAAGTTACGTTTATGGTATTCCAAGTGAATCTACCAGCCACATACGTAGATGTGTTTAAGAAAGGTATTTCTGTTGCCCCGATTTGGATGTTCGGTCTTGATGTAGACTCAACATACCAAGAGTTAATCCCCAATGAAGAAGGAAATGATAGGATAAACCTATTTTTTCTTTTAGGTTCATAAGGAACGGGCATTTTCATTAATAAATCAGCCATAGTATTTTGGTTTTTCTGTTCTTATGTTTATTTTATAATAAATATCAACTACAAAAGTTTTTCTATTTACTTTTTATTATTTTTCGGTAAGTTCCACTAGAAGAAAATAAAAACTAGTTAAAATAATTTAAATTTCTTGTTTATCTCCTCCTTTAGTTAAATAGGTTCTTACTGGTTTATCTTCGTACTCTGAATCTAAAAATGCTTTGATTTTTTCCACATTTCCTGGGTCGTCATCTGAAAACCCAATCATCGGTACGAAATTATTTTTTACATCATTTTTAAGGAACGCTCTTTTTCCAAGTATTTCACTCATCTCTTTTACATAAGCAATAAACTCTCTTAGTGCTTTAATCTTCCCTTCTTCAGGGTTTGATGCTGACCCCTCCCCGTATGTTACAGGATAATATTTACAAAGGTCCAAATAGTCATTAATCATAATTTGGATATCCTTTTCAGTGTCACCCACCATATTACGGTATTTTATTAAGTTTTGTACCAATATTTCTTTACTGATACCGTTATGGTCGGTCACAATATAATTATATATTGCATCTCTTAATACTGACGGTGTATGTCCTCTTGCAGTAATAATTGCAAAGATTGAACCACCGTTAATACATTCAACAAAATCATCCCATGAAGGACCAACAGATGCCATCATAGAATCAATAATGAATGCTTTATCACCTTGTACCCCAAAATTTCTATAAGGGTCATTAGCATAACCAACAATCATTTCACCGTTGTATTCAAAAGGTTCTTTACCAATCAACCCTCGGTAGTCTGCAAAATCCTCAGTAGACATCCCCATTTCTTGGTCATCTTCCGTTAAAACAATGATTTGAGTGGGCATCGTTACGATGTTATCGTCCCAATCAAAAGCATAGTATTTTAAATCAGGACTACCTTCAGGGTCAAATCCTTCACGAAGTTGTTTTTCTTCGTAAAATTCTCTGATGATTCTTTTAATCGACATTATTTTGTTGAGTTTAGTTTTTCAATTAATCTTTCTAATTGTGATTCAGAAATAACAATGTTTTGTGGTTTTTCTGAAAAAGATTTTTTACCATTAGATTTTACATCTAATGTTTCGTTAAGAGTTTTCTTTGTGAATTCCATGTTTGTATATTTATTTAAACGTTTAATAAAGGCTAATGGGGACCACATCGTAGTCCCCATATTATAAATATAATGAGTGATTAAATATCCTCAAATGATGCACCTGTCGGAGTAATTAAGAATTCAATATCAATGAATTCAAGTGCTCTTGTCGGTTTCAAGTAAATCTTACCTGTTAATGTATTAGAGTCTAAATCCTCAGGTGTGTTAGAAACTGTTACTCTAAAGTCAATCAAACCTCTGTCTCTTCTGATACCATCCAAGATTGGGTTAACTGAATCTAAGAACTCTTGTCTAACTTGTTCGTCATTCTGTTCGAACAACAATCTAACAGCTACTGCTGAAATCAGTTTACGAGCTTGTAGTAACAATCTTCTTACGTTTATTCTGTCAAGTGCAGATTCTCTAACCTGTAGAGTTTTGTTACCCCAAATCACTGTACCCACATCTGAGAAGGTTGCGATTGGGTTTAATCTACCCTTATACAAGATATCTCTGTCTTCTTGAGTTAATTTCTTACGTGCTTTAACACCGTTTACTAAACCTCTTGTGTAACCCGCTGAAGCGAACCATGGGAACGCGATGTTATCAGTTAACGCTAAGTTTCTAACAACCTCCGCAGTTGGTGGAATGTAGATTTGAGTGTTATTAACTGAATCTCTTGTTAAAATCCATGGGTAGTAAGTTGCTGTGTAGTTAGAATCAATATCTGTTTCTTCTAAGTTGTCAACCGCTTCTTCAGGATAAATGAAGTTAGTGTCAAAATCACCTAAAGTTGGTACAAACATTTTGTAGTCAGGAGTTGTACAGATATAGATTGAATCTGCTCTGTCCGTCTCAACCATATCAATAGCTTCTTCAACAAGGTTTGAATTATTTACATAATCAACACCTGGTGTTGTGAATACATTAATGTTAACCGCTTCAGGGTTTTTGAATGTATACTGACCCCATAAGTAAGAATAGTAGTCAGTGTTACCCCACGTTAACTGGTCAGGACCTGTAATTTGTTTAAACGCTCCCCAACCTGTTGATGTTGGATAAGTAATAGACGGTGCAGCACCTGCTCTATAACCAGCAGCACCTAACTGATATCTATCACCGTTAGTTCTGTACTCTCTATAGATGTCCCATCCATCAAAACCACCTGAAGGTGCGATTGTAAATTTACGTGAGTTTAATTTGTAATATGGACTTGACTCATCAGTTGGTTCAGTTCTAAACTGTGCAACACCAACTTCAAATGCCGACTGACCTGATGTTGTGTAACCATCAGGGATTGTAACAACTGTTGCTCCTGAATCCATGTGGAAACCTTTTGTTAAGTATGCCCATGATGTTGACTCAGTAGCCGTTTCTAAGTCTGTTGGATTTTGTTTACCTTTATAATTAAAGAAGTCATAATCAATACCCATAGTATTAGAAATACCTAAGTAAGTTTTTCTAACCTTATCACCACCTGACCTTGTTTCATTATCAGTTCCTGTTGAACTACCAAACGGTGGGTTAAAGATAACTTGACCTGGTGTGTAATACTCTGTCTTATATTCTAAGAATGGTGATTTAGCACCTGAATATTGTCTTGTTAAATATCCACGGAAACCACAAGGTAATGAATCGATTGGTGCATCTTCATTCATCTCTAACATGATAAATTTAGATTTTAATTCGAAATCACCGTTAGCTGTACCTATCTTCTTAGCGACAAAACTATTTTGACCTGGGTCCATTGTACAGTTAGTGAATTTTTCAATTACCACAGGATTAGCGTCAGTATCAAAGAAGTCACGAACAACAACATCAAAAGTTCCATTATTAAATGAAATATTGATAATTGAAATTTTTACCTCTCTGTTTGCTGAATTACCGTCAGATACTGTAATAAATTTAAACATATCGTAAACCTTACTACCTCTAAGTTCTGAAACAACATATGGAGTTTCAGGTGTTTGGTAACGGTCTAAGTACCAACCAATACCTGTATTGTTAGTGTCAGTTCTTGCACCTTCTAAAGATAAAAATGAAGTGTTAAGACCTCTAATTTTACCTTTTCTATAACCAATGTTTAACATTGAATGGTAATCTTCTTCTAAGAATAAAGGTACATCGGTACGAGGTTTAGCAAAGTTTGATTTACCAAATACTTTAGATATGTAATTTGAACTTGATATGTTAAACGATGTTTTAAACGTAAATGTATCACCATCAATTGCAGTTGCATCAATTGCGAATGTTGCAAATGGATTTTTAGTGATTGCCGAGTATGGACCTGATGAATCAATAGACGCATCGGTTAATCCTGATACCTCATATACAGGACCATCATCATTTGAATATGTTGCAATACCTCTAGAACGTAAAGTTGCAACTACTAAATCATGGTACTCCGCAATAGGTGTACCTGAGTATGTAGTAACATATACTTCTGCAGTTCCTGTATATATTAAACCACCTGTGTTGTTTAATTCAGTTACAATCATACCAAATCCCGAACCACTATATACATCACTAGATTCACTAAATAATGAATAGTACCAAGGGTCATTAGTTGAGTCATCTAAATCGTTATCTTCAAAACGAATATCATCTACTTCAAATACGTTAGTACTTGCAGTGTATGTTGAAGGGGTTGCAGCACTAACACTTGCGTATGTATCAGCACTTACCGCTCCCCAGTAATAACCTGTGGAACCTGAAGATGCTTGTTCTACTATCTCACCATATAGATAACCCTCCATATCACCTAATATAGTAGAGTCACCACCAGTATATGTTGTGTACGTAGTAGTTATAACGTCTTGAATAATTGAAGGTAAGTTTGAATAGTCAGTAACCTCAATACTTGTTGTAGTTCCTGAAGTTCCTGTAAATGTAACTTCATATGGACCTAAAACATCAGTTGCAGTCATACCTGTACTATCTAAATTACCTACTGTCGTAATTGACCATGAAGGTCCTGCGTCGTAACCCGATAAACCAAGTACTCTTGTTACAAACAATTGGTTAGATTGTTGTAAATAAGCTTTAGCGATATACGCTGCTTCGTACTTAGGAATTTGGGTGTTGACAAATTTTGTTGGATTTGTACCACCAAAGTATGCTTGGTATTCATCAAAGTTTGAGATGAAAATCGGCTCAAATGCTGGACCCGAAAGAGTTTCACCTACAATACCTAATGTTGTTACACCGACACTTTGTGCTACAAAACTTAAATCTCTTTCAGATGTATAAACACCTGGAGAAACGAATACTTTGTTTGCTGTCGCCATTGTTAAATAATTTCTTAAGTTTTATTTTTTAGATAAATATTACGGAAAAAGTCAAAAAACTATTATTACACCGCTATATTTATTAGGAGTAGGAAAAAAGTCTACCTTTTTTCTACCTTTTAAAAAAACACCGATGAGTAAAATAAAAAACATAAAAATTTCACCAAAGTCTCACGAACTACTAAAAAAACACTGTGAGAAAAACGGTTTGAAAATCTATAAGTTCTTAGAAAAGTTGATAGAAGAAAACTGTCAAGAAGTGACAGACATCTACGGTGAATAATTAAAGAAGACGTGCTTTAGTCAGTAAGTTAGAATCTTTAGTGACATCATTTTTTACGACTTCAATTCTAATAACATCGTTAGTTGATATTTTAATAACACTAACATCATCACCAATGTAGTTGTTATTTATATAAACAGAATAACTGTCAACATTATCAGTTTCTATAATAGATAAGTCTACTTCATATCTATATGTTTCAGACAACTCTGTAATACCCTGAGGAAAAACAATGTTTAAATCAAAATTAGTAGGGTTTGCAGGTTCTTTCTTAACTCTTCTTTTAACATTAAAAGTATCGACCTCTAAAAATGTTGCGGTTCTTGAAATTGCAGGTGACACCTCAAACTCTTCTTCATCCATTAAGAATCCCATCATTAAAAATTCATAATTCTGAACATAGTACTTTCTTTTTTCAATATCTAAAACAGACTCATCAGATGAGTTGTTTAATATGATAGGTATGTAGTGTCCTTTAATTTCAGTATATGCTTGACGAGAGCTAAATGTTTGTAAAACTTTTTTGTTAAATTCATTTAGGTGTCTCATCTTATTACAAAATATTTTTACATTGTAAGTAATATCTACAGGAACGGGTTGAGGTATTTTATAGATATCAATACCTTTTCTTTGACCATCCCATGTCGGAACTTTGGCGTAATAAAATTGTTTTCTATTTGGTATCGTATATTGTAATGATGGATTGGTTCCAAACTTTACATCAGGATTTCTAACTGTGGCAACAAATGGTGGTTTAATATTTTTATCCAAATCTTGGAAGTTCCAACTCTCTGTAAACTGAGCCCAATTCTGTGTTGTAATGATTAAATCAATCGTTGGTATCTTTTTACCACTAACAGTCGTCTCTAAATTTTCCTTTACGAAATCTAACATTCCACGGTCCAAATCAGCATGTAATATTGATTTAGGTAGGTATGTACCATCTTCTTGAATTTGTTCTAACAACTCTTCCCTTCTTTGTAAAAGAATTTTTTCAGGTTCTAATGGAAGATGTTTTTTAATTTTTTTAGGTAATGCCATTATTTAATTTATTTATATTCCTCTGAACTCACCATCATTAACAGGTGCAGCCACAATACTTCTATAGAAAGGTTTGTAACCACCGTAAGTATGTTTATTGTCGCTGACAACACGACCGTCATTAACTACTGAATAATATCTAACTCTTTTTTCTGTTTCGTAATACCCAATGTAATCACCATATGAAATATCAATACCTAATTCATCCAAAGCGTTTTGATATACACCGACCTTTAAATTACCAGGTTCCATTTGACTCATACGAGAATTGGCATAGTCTTGGTTTTCAGGTTGTTCAATAGTTACATAACCTCTAAACTCTACAGGTGGTAAAAACTTAATACCATCTTCTTCAGTCTCACCATATACATCATCCGTCTTAGTTTTTTGACGGTCTACACGATACAATACTAAGGTAAAGTTCATATCGCCCTCAAGCCATTCACGTCCCATCTCTTGCTCTAATGCAAAATCTTCAGACCCGAAAAACTTTTCTAATCTCGTTATTGGTACCTTTCTATTACTCATATGTTGATAAATAGTTTGATTATAGTTATATTATAAATATTTCGCTATGCAAAGTAATAAAGATAAATTATCAAAAATACCTGAAGTAAGGGCACAACGTATTTTAGAAGAGTACGATGGGTTCAATAACTATATAATGTCCATTAAGAAAAAGAGCGAAGTTCAAAAACACTTTAAATTAACACGAGCACAAGCCGACTATATAAATTCATATTACGAAACAACACCAAAGATTGCAAGAAAGTGGGTTGACCTCGACAGTTATTTTGGTACGAAGATGATGGAAGAAAAACTTTTCACAAAAGTACCTGATAAAGTTTATGTTGAAAAGATACTTGTTGAAAAAGACAAGTCTTTTCATATTTGGGGAAAATTATTTGAAAACCAAAAACTACATGACTTTTGGTTACCTAAAGTTGCATTGATACCAACACAAAAAGTCAAAGACGTTTCAATTGATTATGAACGATACTCTCACCGTCCGCCCCTGTCTCACCAAAAAGAAGCAATTGAAAAATTAGCATCTCACGACAAATACATCTTAGCTGATGATATGGGTTTAGGTAAGACGACATCTACTGTGATTGCAGCTTTAGAGTCAGGTGCGGAGAGAGTATTGATTGTGTGTCCAGCGTCTTTAAAAATAAATTGGAAAAGGGAGATACAAAACTATACTGATAAGTCTATATCAATTATTGAGGGTAAAAAATGGGAAAGTGCAGATTTTGTTATCATCAACTATGATATATTAAAGAACTTTCACGACACAAAAAATAAAGAAGAATCGGTCATAATGCAAGAAGGTTTTGATTTAGTAGTTGTTGATGAAGCACACTACATTCAAAACGTTCAAGCCAAAAGAACCAAACTTATAAACGATATAATTACTAAGATTGGTAAAGTGTGGTTGTTAACAGGAACACCAATGACCTCACGACCAATTAACTATTACAACCTACTAAACTTAGTTGAATCTCCTGTTGCTTATAATTGGATGGCGTATGTTATTCGTTACTGTGAAGGATATCAATTTAATGTGGGTAGTAGAAAAGTATGGAATGTAAACGGAGCATCAAATCTTTTAGAATTGAGGGACCGAACAAAAACACACGTATTACGAAGATTAAAACAAGATATCTTAGATTTACCTGATAAGATTTTAACACCAGTATATTTGAATTTAAAATCAAAACAATACGAAGAGTTAATGGGTGAGTATTATGATTGGATGGAAGACGATAGTGAAAAGAAATCTCTTACTGTCCAATTTTCAAAACTTATGAAAGTTCGTCAGGTTATTGCAGAAAATAAAGTAAAAGAAACTTGTGAGATTGCTGAAAACATTATTGAACAAGGAAAAAAAGTAATTATATTCACAAACTTTACAGATACCCTAAACCAAATCACCGACCATTTTGGTAAGTCGGCAGTTAAGTTGGATGGTAAAATGAGTAAACCTGCTCGTCAACATTCTGTTGACCAATTTCAGGAAAACGACAAAATAAAAGTTTTTGTCGGAAACCTAAAAGCTGCAGGTGTAGGAATTACATTAACCGCCGCTGAGGCAGTTATAATGAATGACTTATCATTTGTACCTTCCGACCATTCACAAGCCGAAGACCGAGCCTATCGATACGGACAAAAATCAAACGTATCAGTATTCTACCCTATTTTTGAAAACTCTATTGAGGGAATCATATATGATATCTTATCTCAGAAAAAGAATATATTTGAAACCGTTATGGGTGATAACGAAGGAAAAGGGGATATTATGGAAGAAATCATCAACGAAATTTCAGTCAGACGTTGATAAATCTTAGTTCGGGGTTATTTATATTAAAATAACACAAATGAAGTTCAGAAGATTACAAGAAAAAATCTCATTGATTGAACATAAAATAAACAAAAGCCAAGACACTCAAAAACTATTGTCTGAGTTGTCTACGCAAATCCCTAAAGAAATTTTAACGGAAATGAAAAAAGTAGGAATTGAAAACTTACCATACTCCTATTCTGCCTTAGAAAGATTTATCGACGCAGATACTATGGATACCCACTACAACAAACACTACAAAGGGTATGTAAAAAAATTAAACGACGCATTGTCAAAAAGAAAAGATGGTGACTTAGAATTAGAACAAATTATAAAAGGTATCTCAAGATATAACACAACCATTAGAAATAATGCGGGTGGAGCTTTTAACCACGCATTATTTTGGAAAATGTTATCACCAAAAAAACAAAGAGCACAAGGTGAGGTTTATGATAAAATTGTCAAAGACTTTAACGGGTTTTCTAAGTTTAAATCCATATTCAGTAATGAAGCCAAAAAAAGATTTGGTTCAGGGTGGGTTTGGTTAGTATTAACTAAATCAGGTAAACTGAAAGTTATGTCAACACCAAATCAAGACAACCCATTAATGAATGTTGTTAAAAATGGTGGATTTCCTATTTTAGGATTAGATGTGTGGGAACACGCATATTATTTGAAATATAAAAACAAACGTGATGATTACATTAAAAACTTTTGGTCTGTTATTAATTGGGACTTTGTTAATGACTTATATAACTTAAAGACTGAGAAAAAAATTAATGAAGTTAAAAAGGTAAAGAGTATCATCAGTGAAGGTGCCAGTGCAGGTTGTAATAGAAACCAAGTTCAAAATTATAGAAGATTATTTAACACAAACCCTGAAATTAAGAAAAAGTTTATGTTTACCATCATGGATATTTTAAAAGAAGTATTCTCTGAGTATTGGTATGAAAAAGGACAATATGATAAAGGTCAGATGTCGGGGGTATATGATTACGAACAAAAAGGTCGTTCAGTTATTAACAAGTTGAATACAAATTATACCGCGTTCTGTACCTTAGTTAACGATATAAATCAATACTTAAGAAAATATGGTATCGACGCAATTAACTTTAACAATAAAAATAACCGACAACAAATTGAAGAGGTTAATAGGTTGAACAAATATCTTATTGAGTTAAGATATCGAATCTTTAATAGTGAGTCACCAACTTTCCAAACATTAATGGCAGGATTAGATAAAACTAACAAATTTGGTGATAAGAGAGAGGTCGATGCTGTCGAAGACTTAAAGAAGATTTTTAAAACCGACAAAGTTACTAAAGTAGGTGAACTGGGTGGTGTAGACGACATGATTGGTGGTGTTGACGCAATTGTTGAACTTCCTGAAGGAACGAAGACTATGCAAATTAAACCGTATAATGACACTAAAAATGTTGATGGTAAAATCACTGTTTTTGGGACTGCAAACGTAAAACCATATAAAACAGACTTTTTAGTTTTTCAAAATAATAAGTTAGGTACAATAGTCTTTGACAACTCAAATACTAAAATAATTGACGGTAGATACGTTTTTGACGAGTCTGCACAATATGCAAAGTAAAGAAATGTTGTTTTCTTAATATTTATATAGAAAACACATTATGTCTGTAATTAACGAACCACAAAGAACAAAACTATATACACGTGTAAAACACCTGTTAGGTGCCCCTATTCGTAGTGTAGAAATTGAAGATGAAATGATGGACTCATTATTAGAGTTATCAATTCAAGACTACGCACAATATGTAAATGATTGGTTAATTGAATCTCAATGGACCTCATTATACGGAATGAACTTAGACGAACAATCCGTAACACGTGCTTTTACGACTCGTTCTTTAGACTGGGAAACTCAATATACTTACGCTTATTCTAAAATTGTAGGTTTACAAGCTGGTGGTGATTACGTTCTTAAAAAAGACTATATTGACTTGGTTCCAGGTCAACAAATATATGAAATACCAAAAGGTAGAGAATTAAATGAACTTTTATGGTTCCAAAGAGCGGAGTTAGACGCAGCATTCTTTGACCCGTTTATGGGTGGTTTCGGTGGATTTGGTGGTATCGGTTTAGGTGGTGCTGCTGGTTTCTCACAAATGGGAACTATGGGTAATTACTTTATTACACCAGCATTTGATATCCTACTTAGAATGCAAGATATTAATGTTAAAAGAAGAATTATTTCAGGTGACTTAACTTATAGAGTAACCGCATTACCTGATGGTAAAAAAGCTGTTCACTTAATGAACGTACCTGGTGGTAAATTTGACTTCGGAAATATACAACATAACGAATACCGTGTTTGGTATTGGTATTACGATACTGAAGACCGTGAGGATTGTTTAGCTAAAAACCCTGATGTAGTAAGACTACCATCAGACATACCTATTGATGAAATGAAGTGGGATGAATTAAATAATCCAGCACAAACATGGGTAAGAAAGTGGTTCGTATCTTATGTTAAAGAAACTTTAGGTAGAGTTAGAGGTAAGTTTAGTGGTAACTTGAAGACACCTGATTCAGAATTACAATTAGAATACGATTCTTTACTCACAGAAGCTAAAGATGAAAAATCTAAATTAATGGAAGAGTTGACTCAGAGATTAGAAAGATTAAGACCTGAGAAGATGATGGAAAGAGAGGCAGGAATTGCAGAAAACCTAAATAAGTCACTACAATTCAGAGCAATGCCTCGTCAGATTTATGTTATTTAATTATGGGTATACAGAAATCATATCCTGTTACCAAAATAGTTGCAGGTAAAGAAGTTAAGACATCTGATAGTATTATTTGCACAAGTAACAAATACACTACTAATGGTGAGAGTGCAATTGTTACAAAGTCTAAAACACCCTGTACAATTACACTCGATGAAACAACTACCGACCACGTCACAATAAAATCTATGTGTGATACAACAGTAACTACTGACAAGTTAATAGATAACGAGTTTGAAGAAATAGTTTTAGATATGTACGCTTCAGTAGAACTTCGTTATATTGTTGACGGTTGGTACGTTATGTCGTCTGACGGGCTAAAGAACTCATAAGTTTTTTATTCTTATCAACATATTCTTCATTAACCAAATTCATAGTATTTTCTAAGTACATGTAGTAAGGGTCAATACCTACACTATCCCAAAATGTTATTTCAGTATCTGATAGAGTTAATACTTCATCTAATGTATCTTGGTCACCGTCTCTACGAGGATAACCCCTAACCAACTCAGTTTGTGATTTAGTAAAGAAAGGTCTATCGTTAGGGTCCTCAATCAAAATCTCATCACGAATATCAGTTGAGAAAACTACCAACAAAGGTTCAATTCTTTTATTAAATGCCGCCAAATAACGAGGAACATTATATTCACCTAACTTATCAGGTTCGTTAGTAATTAGTTGGTCGTCAATCAAATAACAATTTAATACAATCTCAACATCATCAGCAGGCATTGCAACTCCATGTTCTGCCTTATATTGTCTTTTTTCAGCTGCGGTGGCGTGCCATATATTCTTTTTCTGTACATCTCCGTGAGACTTCTTTTCACCATTATTAACATAATAGATAGTATCACCAAGACCAACAGGTATGTTGTGTTTTATGGCTAACTCCATATGTGCTTGACGAGACATAAGGGAACCTGACTTTGTTTTTTTAGTTATGTGAACTTTATACTCTTTAATTGATTGTTTAACACGAGCTTTATTTGCAATCTTAGATAGTGGTATTTGTTGATTGTAAATTACATCAACATATTCATAGTAATAATCTAAAAACTCATGACCTTTACCATCTAATAACAGTCTCAATCCTTTATCCAAAAACTCAGCAACATAGGTCGGTAATTTTTTTGACTTAATGGTATTACCTGTAAGTTTTACCTTTCCTGAATCTGTGAGAAGAGCATAGTTCTTACGAGCCACATTGATAGTTGACGGCCATACACCATCAGTATCAAGACCCATTTCACCTCTCATGAATAAATCATTATACTCAGCAACATCGGCTTCGGTTCCATAATATGTTTTACCTTCAACTACCAAATCATTAAGACCCTTACCTACGTAAGTGTGTTCTTCACGACCAGGAGGAGATGAGAAGTTAACACCATCCGTATCCATAACAAGTGGTTTGTATCCTCTATTCATAAACCACATAATCATCTGACGAAGGTATTGACGACCCGTACAGGTAATCTGTTCACCCATATCCATATCCCCCCACGGGAATACCTGAGGTGCGGATAATGAACCAAAGAATGCGTTAATGAAAATTTTAATAGGTAATTGTTTACGTCCGTATTTCTTTGATTCTTTTGGGTCTGACTCGTAAAGTTCACCTGCTAGTTTTTTATACTTAATACGAGTATCGCGAAAATACTTCAACATACTCTTCATTGCACCCGTAACATCACACTTAGGGAACACATCGTGGACCAACTGAATGGAAGGGTATAGAGACGAGTAGTCAAGCTTTAATACATTAGTGGAGTATCCGACTGCGAGTAGACGAGAAAGTCCACCAGTGAACGGTCTTTTTTCTCCCTTTTTAGGTATCGCAAGATTATTTTTATAAGACCACGAGGCCATAATCATTTTCCATAAAGTTGCGGTTCCCATCGTTGATAGTCTTTCATATGTAGTTGGAACCAATTTTGATAGAAGGAAGTTAGCCTGATTAAACTCTTCATCAACAACCATAGTTTCCCAAATATCATCATAAAGATATCTCTCGATAATGTATTTACCACCAACCTTTTCAAACGCACCAGGAAATCTTTCCATTAGGTTTTCAGTACCCTTTGCTCCGACTTCTTTATAACCACCTGACTTTGGATTGAAGTAATAGTCCTTATTGTCAAAATAGATTTTACCAATCTTGTCACCCTCAACATAAACTCGGTTTTCCTTTTCTGCACCAATAAATTGAGTAATGTATTTAAGACCCCAACTCTTAATATCTGAGTTAATGGCTTGTGCTCTACGAACTGCATGGGCAATATCAACAATGTTATATCCCCACATCATCGTCTGAGTATAGGGTTCCATTTCGTTTGCAAGTTTTAACATACCCTCTTTTTGTCGTAAAGACTGTTGGGGGTTTAGTGTTTTTGCAATCTTTTTTGGGTTAAGACCTAAGATTTCAGCTCTACGAAGAATAAAGGGAAAATCGAAGAACGCCGAGTTATAACCACCAATAAGTGTTGGTTTAAGGTATGCTATTGTGTCAAAAAAATCGATGATTACCTTTCGTTCTTCTTCATCGTTCTCACAAGCAATAACCTTTTCAAAACCTTTATTATCCTTCATCCCGATAAGGAATATTCTACTATCCTCTGGTGAAAGACCTGTGGTCTCGATATCGAATACAAAACGGTGTACTTCATCGTATTCATCAAAACCTTTAAATAGCCGTTTGTTTTTTTGAACTAAATATTGTTCTGTTGGTGGTAGAATCATAATGTGGTCTGAACTTTCTCTACCCCAAGGTTCAAGTCCACCACCTTTAAAAAAGTTTACTAAGTTACTATATGATTTTGTGGTCTTAACCAAATACTTAAGACCTTTTTCCATTCTTTCATCTCCATGAGTGTCGAGTTTTTCGATAATAATACCGTGTTCTGACATGGCTTGTTTCTGTGCTGCTTTTGAACCTCTATAGAAGTTAATACCCCTAAGGTCTCCAACCCACGCGAATGGAATAAATGTGTCTGATTTTATAACTTTTCCCTGTTCAGGGTGTTGAATAATTTTGAATATTTTTCCTGATGCGTAATCATATTCTAACGCAACAATATACTGTTCAGGGTCCTCTCCGTGAAGGAATTCTTCAATTTCTGTTTGTGATACCATAATACTTGTTTTTCCGTCTGAGACATTCTACTCACATCGTTGTGATGTGATTACTCTTTGACATTTAAACAAATAATATAATAGATTAACTACTTTGTCAAATGATGTTAATATAAAGATTTTCTCTGATTGGTGTAATCAATTCACCCATTGAGTTTACTATGTGAAATTCACCAATAAAACGACCTTTTTGTTTGGTGTCCCTTTTACTCCATTTATAATAAATGTAATATTCTTTTGGTGCGTCAGGGTTTTGTTGTATCTTTTCCGTGATGTATGCATTGTTCATTAAAACCTTAGGGATACCATTAGCTTCATTCTTCATAGAAAAACGAATCGTAGCGGTGTCAAGGTCCTCATCAAACACTTTATTGGCGTTTGTTCTACCGTCCTTAACTACCTGCATTTTTAAGATAGGTAACTCACTATTTTGTTTAATAAAAAATTCCATATTACCAAGTGGTGTCTAAGTTAATTCTTTTCCATGAATTAGTACTAATACAAATATACATATGGGTATCATCAAACACAACATCTCCTTTATTACCTTCAGATGTTGGAGAAGATGGTACGGATATGTTTTTAATCTCCATACTGTCGTCAACATTAGTTTCACTAATTGTTTTATCTCCAATATGTATTGTACTGGCACCCAAATATAAATCTCTGAATTTGTATTCTGCAGAACCCAAATCATAGACATCATTTGTTGTTGGAATTATATGTCCTGTCAAATTAAATTGTGAACCATCAGCTTGTAATGATGTTGAACCCGAAAAAATCTTATTGAATAGTTCAGCATATGTTATTTTTTTGGCATTCGTTCCATCATGAATAATAATTAAATCACTACTCTGTGGTGTGCCTGTAAATGAGGTTAATTGGTCTATAGTTAAGTTTGCCATGTCTTTTTTATTTTATAAATAGTTTTAGTTTATTAAAGTAACTGTAACATACCCACCGCCAGTGTTATATGAGTTTAAATTGGTGATTGAATTACCACCAAAAGTTGAACTGTTATTATATTGTCCATCAGTAGTCGATACATTAGTAAGTCCTGATATTAAATAAGAACCAGCACCTCCACCCCCATCGGCACGTGGGTTACCATTTCTATATGAACCTCCACCACCAGAGTATCCTCCACCACCTCCACCACAGATAGGAGAACCACCACCAGCACCACCGAATCCACCATCACCTGATTGTGTTGCGTAACTAGTGGCATTAACACCACCTGTTAAACCTGCGGAATATGTTCTACCTGCACCACCATCTTGAGTAGTCGCAGCACCACCTGAAGTACCATCACCATTTTCACCGTCAGTTAAGAAACCAGCACCTGAACCCGAATCATAAGCGTTTGCCGATGTTGTTGTTCCATCTGTGTGTGATTCACCACCATTTCCATTGGTACCCCCAGGTGCACCGAATACTGATGAAGTACCATTTATAGTTGTAACTGCATCTAAACCGTCATATAACGTACCTGATTCTGAACCACTGTAGGCACCGTCACCACCACCTCCACCAGCTACGATTAATGGTGTACCACTTAATACAAC
>Ga0255754_10000221_pt1 | contig 44868 bp, 3 predicted proteins | sample 101ome_22_FD_179954 | JGI IMG/M metagenome (GOLD analysis project Ga0255754, IMG submission 179954) | Coastal salt marsh microbial communities from the Groves Creek Marsh, Skidaway Island, Georgia - 101412BT metaG (version 2) | ecosystem: Environmental > Aquatic > Marine > Intertidal zone > Salt... | reverse complement strand
AATTCACTTGAAGTATATGACGACAAATCGCTAATTTCACTAGAAGTCAACAACTGAACCACACTGATTTCTCGTGAAGTATCACTACTCAAGTCACTTATTTCAGTGCTTAATGAAGAGAATGTTAATGAAGACAAGTCCGTTATTTCCGAAGAAGTCAATACGCTTAATTCATTAATTTCTCGTGACAATTCACTTGAAGTATATGACGACAAATCGCTAATTTCACTAGAAGTCAACAACTGAACCACACTGATTTCTCGTGAAGTATCACTACTCAAGTCACTTATTTCAGTGCTTAATGAAGAGAATGTTAGAGAAGATAAGTCAGATATTTCTGTTGAAGTTGTCGCACTTTGCTCTGCTATTTCTCGCGACAATTCACTTGAAGTATATGACGACAAATCACTGATTTCACTAGAAGTCAACAACTGAACCACACTGATTTCACGAGATGTATCGCTCGACAAATCTGATATTTCAGTGCTTAATGTCGAGAATGTAATAGAAGACAAATCATCTACATCATTATTGAAGGCGTTGCTTAAATCAACAATGTCCGTAGAAAGCGTATTGTAATGTGATGTTTCTCTTCCTGATAAATCAGCAACTCTTGATACTAGTGAGGTAACTGTATCATCACTTAAATCAGTAACAAACAATTCAAGCTCACGCAAAGTATCAAGTGATTCGCCGGCTCCACCAATCACATCTGAAATGTCGTGGTAAATCCTGGAATGCAGAATATTACTTAAATCTACAATGTCACGAACTGTTTCACTACTTAATGTAGATATGTCAGTGCTAATGGTAGATAACAATTCTGATTTCGTAGATGAAACTTCACGAGAAGTATCACTACTCAAGTCTGATATTTCAGTGCTTAATGTTAAGAAAGTTAGAGAAGATAAGTCAGATATTTCGTTTGAAGTCGCAGTGCTTTGTTCCGCAATTTCTCGTGATAATTCGCTGGAAGTATAGGATGATAAATCACTGATTTCACTACTCGCCAATGATTGAACCACACTAATTTCTCTTGATGTATCGCTAGACAAGTCAGAAATCTCCGTGCTGAGCGAGGAGAATGTTAGCGAAGAAAGGTCGCTTATTTCAGAAGAAGTCAATACACTTAATTCATTAATTTCTCGTGATAATTCGCTGGAAGTATACGACGATAAATCACTAATCTCGCGAGAAGTCAATGATTGCACCACACTAATTTCTAGTGAAGTATCGCTACTTAAGTCACTAATTTCCGTGCTAAGAGTATTAAACACTAACGAAGATAAATCTTCTAATTCACTACCCTTTTCATCTCGTAATGTGGTAATCTCACGATTTAATTCACTAGATGTGTATGAAGACAAGTCTGTGATTTCACTGGAAGCCAATGATTGCACCACACTAATTTCTCGCGAAGTATCGCTCGACAAATCCGATATTTCAGTGCTTAGTGTTGAGAATGTTAACGAAGAAAGATCTGATATTTCCGAAGAAGTCAATACGCTTAATTCATTAATTTCTCGCGACAGTTCACTTGAAGTATAGGATGATAAGTCGGTGATTTCACTTGATGTTAGTGCTTGAACCACACTAATTTCTCGTGATGTATCGCTAGACAGATCACTGATTTCAGTGCTTAGTGTTGAGAATGTTAGCGAAGATAAGTCTGATATTTCTGTTGAAGTCGTCGCACTTTGCTCTGCTATTTCTCGTGACAATTCACTTGAAGTGTAACTAGAGAGGTCGCTAATTTCACTAGAAGCCAATGCTTGAACTACGCTGATTTCGCGTGATGTATCGCTCGACAAGTCCGATATTTCCGTGCTTAGTGTTGAGAATGTTAGAGAAGATAAGTCAGATATTTCTGTTGAAGTTGTCGCACTTTGCTCCGCTATTTCTCGTGATAATTCACTTGAAGTGTATGATGACAAATCGCTAATTTCACTAGAAGCCAATGATTGCACCACACTGATTTCACGCGATGTATCGCTCGACAAGTCTGATATTTCAGTGCTTAATGTTGAGAATGTGATAGAAGACAAATCATCTACATCATTATTGAATGCGTTGCTTAAATCAACAATATCAGTAGAAAGAGAATTGTAATGCGATGTTTCTCTTCCGGATAAATCTGCTACTCTTGATACTAAAGAAGTTACCGTATCATCACTTAAGTCGGTCACAAACAATTCAAGTTCGCGAAGTGTGTTAAGTGATTCACCTGCTCCACCAATCACATCCGATATGTCGTGGTAAATTCTGGAATGCAGAATATTACTTAAATCTACAATGTCACGGACAGTTTCACTACTTAATGTAGATATATCGGTGCTAATTGTAGAAAGTAATTCCGATTTTGTGGAGGACACTTCTCTTGAAGTATCACTGCTGAGATCAGATATTTCAGTGCTTAGCGTTGAGAATGTTAGAGAAGAAAGATCGCTTATTTCCGAAGAAGTAGTTGCACTTTGTTCTGCAATTTCTCGTGATAATTCGCTGGAAGTATAGGATGATAAATCACTTATTTCACTACTCGCCAATGATTGGACCACACTAATTTCACGGGAAGTATCACTACTCAAGTCCGATATTTCAGTGCTTAGTGTTGAGAATGTTAGAGAAGAAAGATCGCTTATTTCCGAAGAGGTAGACGCACTTTGTTCTGCTATTTCTCGCGACAATTCACTTGAAGTGTAACTAGACAAATCGCTAATTTCACTAGAAGCCAATGATTGAACCACACTAATCTCTAGTGAAGTATCGCTACTTAAGTCACTTATTTCAGTGCTAAGAGTATTAAACACCAATGAAGATAAATCTTCTAATTCGCTTCCCTTTTCATCTCGCAATGTGTTAATCTCGCGATTTAATTCACTTGAAGTGTATGATGACAAGTCAGTAATTTCACTTGAAGTCAATGATTGCACCACACTAATTTCGCGTGATGTATCGCTGCTAAGGTCTGAAATCTCTGTGCTTAGCGTTGAAAATGTTAGAGAAGAAAGGTCAGAGATTTCCGAAGAAGTCAATACGCTTAATTCATTAATTTCTCGTGACAATTCACTTGATGTGTAGGATGACAAATCACTAATTTCACTTGAAGCCAGCGATTGAACCACACTTATTTCGCGTGATGTATCGCTTGACAAATCACTGATTTCGGTGCTTAAACTTGAGAAGGTTAACGAAGAAAGATCTGATATTTCTGAAGAAGTCAACACACTTAATTCATTAATTTCTCGTGACAATTCACTTGAAGTATATGACGATAAATCGCTAATTTCACTAGAAGTCAACGACTGAACCACACTGATTTCTCGTGAAGTATCACTACTTAAGTCACTTATTTCTGTGCTTAGTGAAGAGAATGTTAATGATGACAAATCGGATATTTCCGAAGAAGTAGTTGCGCTTTGTTCTGCTATTTCTCGTGACAATTCACTGGAAGTGTATGATGATAAATCGCTGATTTCACTGGAAGTCAACGACTGAACCACACTAATTTCACGAGATGTATCGCTCGACAAGTCTGATATTTCCGTGCTTAATGTCGAGAATGTAATAGATGATAAATCATCTACATCATTATTGAAAGCATTGCTTAAATCGATAATATCCGTAGAAAGAGAAGTGTAATGTGAGGTTTCTCTCCCTGATAAATCAGCAACTCTTGATACTAGTGAGGTAACTGTATCATCACTTAAATCAGTGACGAATAATTCAAGTTCACGCAATGTATCAAGTGATTCACCTGCTCCACCAATCACATCTGAAATGTCGTGGTAAATTCTGGAATGCAGAATATTACTTAAATCTACAATGTCGCGAACTGTTTCACTACTTAATGTAGATATGTCAGTGCTAATTGTGGAAAGTAGTTCTGATTTCGTAGATGAAACTTCTCTTGAAGTATCACTGCTAAGGTCTGAAATCTCGGTGCTTAGCGTTGAAAATGTGATGGAAGATAAGTCTGTTATTTCACTAGAAGTCAATGATTGAACCACACTAATTTCACGAGAAGTATCACTGCTAAGGTCTGAAATCTCGGTGCTTAGTGTTGAAAATGTTAGAGAAGAAAGATCGCTTATTTCCGAAGAAGTAGATGCGCTTAATTCACTAATTTCTCTTGATAATTCACTTGATGTGTATGACGACAAATCGCTAATTTCACTTGAAGTCAACGATTGAACCACACTAATCTCTAGTGAAGTATCACTGCTAAGATCGCTAATTTCAGTGCTTAATGTATTAAACACTAACGAAGATAAATCTTCTAATTCGCTGCCTTTTTCATCTCGTAATGTGCTAATCTCACGATTTAATTCACTAGAAGTATATGACGACAAGTCTGTGATTTCACTTGATGTTAGCGCTTGAACCACGCTAATTTCTCGTGATGTATCACTAGACAAGTCACTAATTTCCGTGCTTAATGATGAGAATGTTAATGAAGAAAGATCTGATATTTCCGAAGAAGTAGATTGGCTTAATTCATTAATTTCTCGTGACAATTCACTTGAAGTATAGGATGATAAGTCTGTGATTTCACTCGATGTTAGTGCTTGAACCACACTAATTTCTCGTGATGTATCACTACTCAAGTCGCTGATTTCAGTGCTTAGTGTTGAGAATGTTAGAGAAGAAAGATCGCTTATTTCCGAAGAGGTCGATGTGCTTAATTCATTAATTTCTCGTGACAATTCGCTCGATGTGTAGGATGACAAATCACTAATTTCACTTGAAGCCAATGATTGAACCACACTAATTTCTCGTGATGTATCACTACTCAAGTCGCTGATTTCAGTGCTTAGTGTTGAGAATGTTAGCGAAGAAAGATCGCTTATTTCCGAAGAGGTCGATGTGCTTAATTCATTAATTTCTCGTGACAATTCACTCGATGTGTAGGATGACAAATCGCTAATTTCACTAGAAGTCAATGACTGCACCACACTAATTTCACGGGAAGTATCACTACTCAAGTCACTGATTTCAGTGCTTAAGGTTGAAAATGTGATAGAAGACAAATCATCTACATCATTGTTGAATGCTTCACTTAAATCAACAATATCCGTAGAAAGCGAATTGTAGTGCGATGTTTCTCTCCCAGATAAGTCAGCAACTCTTGATATCAATGAAGTTACAGTATCATCACTTAAGTCAGTAACAAACAATTCAAGTTCACGAAGTGTGTCAAGTGATTCACCTGCTCCGCCAATCACATCTGAAATGTCGTGATAAATTCTGGAATGCAGAATATTACTTAAATCTACAATGTCACGGACGGTTTCACTACTTAATGTAGAAATGTCGGTGCTAATTGTAGAAAGTAATTCCGATTTTGTAGATGAAACTTCTCTTGATGTATCGCTACTTAGGTCACTAATTTCAGTGCTGAGTGAGGAAAATGTTAGCGATGACAAGTCAGATATTTCCGCAGAAGTGGATACGCTTAATTCGCTAATTTCTCGTGACAATTCACTAGAAGTATAGGAAGACAAATCACTGATTTCACTACTCGCCAATGATTGCACCACACTGATTTCGCGTGATGTATCGCTAGACAAGTCAGAAATCTCCGTGCTGAGCGAGGAGAATGTTAGCGAAGATAGGTCGCTTATTTCAGAAGAAGTCAATACACTCAATTCGCTAATTTCTCGTGATAATTCACTTGATGTATATGACGACAAATCGCTAATTTCACTTGAAGTCAACGATTGAACCACACTAATCTCTAGTGAAGTATCGCTTGATAAGTCCGATATTTCGGTGCTAAGAGTATTAAATACCAAAGACGATAAATCTTCTAATTCGCTTCCCTTTTCATCTCGCAATGTGCTAATCTCACGATTCAATTCACTTGAAGTGTAACTTGAAAGATCTTGTATTTCACTAGAGGTCAACGATTGCACCACACTGATTTCTGTTGATGTATCACTGCTGAGATCGCTGATTTCTGTGCTTAAACTTGAGAATGTTAATGAAGAAAGATCGGTTATTTCCGAAGAAGTAGATGCGCTTAATTCACTAATTTCTCGTGACAATTCACTAGAAGTGTATGATGACAAATCGCTAATTTCACTTGAAGTCAACGATTGAACCACACTTATTTCTCTTGATGTATCACTACTCAAATCACTTATTTCAGTGCTTAGCGTTAAGAAAGTTAGCGAAGAAAGGTCGCTTATTTCCGAAGAAGTCAATGCACTTAATTCACTAATTTCTCTTGACAATTCACTTGAAGTATATGACGACAAATCACTGATTTCACTAGAAGTCAATGATTGCACCACACTTATTTCTCGTGAAGTATCACTGCTGAGATCACTGATTTCTGTGCTTAAACTTGAGAATGTTAATGAAGAAAGATCGGTTATTTCCGAAGAAGTAGATGCGCTTAATTCACTAATTTCTCGTGACAATTCGCTAGATGTGTATGATGACAAATCACTGATTTCACTGGAAGTCAATGATTGCACCACGCTGATTTCTCGTGAAGTATCACTGCTTAAATCACTAATTTCAGTGCTCAATGTGGAGAATGTAATAGACGACAAATCATCTACATCATTATTGAATGCTTCGCTTAAATCAACAATATCCGTAGAAAGAGATGTGTAATGTGAGGTTTCTCTTCCGGATAAATCAGCAACTCTTGATATCAATGAAGTTACTGTATCATCACTTAAATCTGTCACAAATAATTCAAGTTCACGCAATGTATCAAGTGATTCACCTGCTCCACCAATCACATCTGAAATGTCGTGGTAAATTCTGGAATGCAGAATATTACTTAAATCTACAATATCACGCACTGTTTCACTACTTAATGTAGAAATGTCTGTGCTAATAGTAGAAAGCAATTCTGATTTCGTTGATGAAACTTCTCTTGAAGTATCGCTTGACAAGTCACTGATTTCAGTGCTTAGCGTAGAGAATGTTAACGATGATAGGTCTGTTATTTCACGAGAAGTCAATGATTGCACCGCACTAATTTCACGAGAAGTATCGCTGCTAAGGTCTGAAATCTCGGTGCTTAAAGTTAAGAATGTTAATGAAGAAAGATCTGATATTTCCGAAGAAGTAGATTGACTTAATTCATTAATTTCTCGTGACAATTCACTAGAAGTATAGGATGACAAATCACTGATTTCACTAGAAGTCAAAGATTGAACCGCACTGATTTCGCGTGATGTATCACTACTTAAGTCGCTAATTTCAGTGCTTAATGTATTAAACACTAACGAAGACAAATCTTCTAATTCGCTACCCTTTTCTTCTCGCAATGTGCTAATCTCGCGATTCAATTCACTAGATGTGTAACTTGATAAATCTTGTATTTCACTAGAGGCCAACGATTGAACCACACTAATTTCACGAGAAGTATCACTACTCAAATCACTGATTTCGGTGCTGAGTGAGGAGAATGTTAATGAAGAAAGATCCGTTATTTCTGCGGAAGTGTCACTGCTTAATTCACTAATTTCTCGCGATAATTCACTAGATGTATATGATGACAAATCACTTATTTCGCTAGAAGTCAATGATTGCACCACACTAATTTCACGGGAAGTATCACTACTCAAATCCGATATTTCAGTGCTTAGTGTTGAGAATGTTAGAGAAGAAAGATCGCTTATTTCCGAAGAAGTAGATGCGCTTAATTCACTAATTTCTCGCGATAATTCGCTGGAAGTGTATGATGACAAATCACTGATTTCACTAGAAGTCAATGACTGCACAACACTGATTTCTCGTGAAGTATCGCTGCTAAGGTCTGAAATCTCAGTGCTTAAACTTGAGAAAGTTAGAGAAGAAAGATCGCTTATTTCCGAAGAGGTAGACGCACTTAATTCACTGATTTCTCGTGATAATTCGCTGGAAGTGTATGATGACAAATCACTGATTTCACTAGAAGTCAAAGATTGCACCACACTAATTTCACGGGAAGTATCACTACTCAAGTCACTGATTTCAGTGCTTAAGGTTGAAAATGTGATAGAAGACAAATCATCTACATCATTGTTGAATGCTTCGCTTAAATCAACAATATCCGTAGAAAGAGAAGTGTAATGTGATGTTTCTCTTCCTGATAAATCCGCAACTCTTGATATTAATGAAGTTACTGTGTCATCACTTAAATCAGTGACAAACAATTCAAGTTCTCGTAGAGTATCCAAAGATTCTCCAGCACCACCAATCACATCTGAAATGTCGTGATAAATTCTCGAATGAAGTATATTACTTAAATCCACAATATCTCGCACCGTTTCGCTACTTAATGTAGAAATGTCTGTGCTAATAGTGGATAGTAATTCGGACTTTGTAGATGAAACTTCTCTTGATGTATCACTAGACAAGTCCGATATTTCAGTGCTGAGTGAGGAAAATGTTAGCGATGACAAGTCAGATATTTCCGAAGAGGTAGATTGGCTTAATTCACTAATTTCTCTTGACAATTCACTAGAGGTGTATGACGACAAATCACTGATTTCACTGGAAGTAAGCGATTGAACCACACTGATTTCTCGTGAAGTATCGCTGCTAAGGTCTGAAATCTCAGTGCTTAAAGATGAGAATGTTAGAGAAGAAAGGTCGCTTATTTCCGAAGAGGTAGACGCGCTTAATTCGCTAATTTCTCGTGATAATTCACTAGAAGTGTAGGATGACAAATCACTAATTTCACTGGAAGTCAATGATTGCACCACACTAATCTCTAGTGAAGTATCGCTCGATAAGTCTGATATTTCAGTGCTAAGAGTATTAAACACCAATGAAGATAAATCTTCTAATTCACTCCCCTTTTCTTCTCGCAATGTGCTAATCTCACGATTCAATTCACTCGATGTGTAGGATGACAAATCACTAATTTCACTGGAAGCCAATGATTGCACCACACTAATTTCTCGTGATGTATCGCTGCTTAAGTCACTGATTTCGGTGCTTAAAGTCGAGAATGTTAGTGATGATAAGTCAGATATTTCCGAAGAAGTAGATGCGCTTAATTCACTAATTTCTCTTGATAATTCACTCGATGTGTATGATGACAAATCACTGATTTCACTTGAAGTCAATGATTGTACCACACTAATTTCTCGTGATGTATCGCTCGACAAGTCCGATATTTCGGTGCTTAAAGTCGAAAATGTTAGTGATGATAAGTCTGATATTTCCGAAGAAGTAGATGCGCTTAATTCACTAATTTCTCGCGATAATTCGCTAGAAGTGTAACTAGACAAATCGCTAATTTCACTTGAAGTCAATGATTGAACTACACTAATTTCTCTTGATGTATCGCTGCTAAGGTCTGAAATTTCCGTGCTTAGAGATGAGAATGTTAATGAAGAAAGATCTGTTATTTCCGAAGAAGTCAATGCGCTTAATTCACTAATTTCACGCGATAATTCACTCGATGTGTATGATGACAAATCACTTATTTCACTAGAAGTAAGCGATTGAACCACGCTGATTTCTCGTGAAGTATCACTGCTCAAGTCACTGATTTCCGTGCTAAGAGTATTAAACACTAACGAAGATAAATCAGCAACATCGTTATTAAATGCGTCACTTAAATCCACAATATCTGTAGAAACTTCTATGTAGTGGCTGGTTTCTCTCCCTGATAAATCTGCCACTCTTGATATCAAAGAAGTTACAGTGTCATCACTTAAGTCCGTTACAAACAATTCAAGTTCACGCAATGTATCAAGTGATTCGCCTGCTCCACCAATCACATCTGAAATGTCGTGGTAAATTCTGGAATGCAGAATATTACTTAAATCCACAATATCACGGACGGTTTCACTACTTAATGTAGATATGTCTGTGCTAATAGTGGATAGTAATTCTGATTTCGTAGATGAAACTTCTCTTGAAGTATCACTACTTAAATCACTGATCTCAGTGCTTAGTGTTAAGAATGTTAGCGATGACAAGTCAGATATTTCCGAAGAGGTAGATGCGCTTAATTCACTGATTTCACGCGACAATTCGCTAGATGTGTATGATGACAAATCACTGATTTCACTGGATGCCAATGATTGTACCACACTAATTTCTCGTGAAGTATCACTACTGAGGTCTGAAATCTCCGTGCTTAGCGAAGAGAATGTTATCGAAGAAAGATCGCTTATTTCCGAAGAAGTAGATGCGCTTAATTCACTGATTTCTCTTGATAATTCACTAGAAGTATATGATGACAAATCGCTAATTTCACTAGAAGTCAATGATTGAACAACACTGATTTCCAGTGAAGTATCACTACTCAAGTCACTTATCTCAGTGCTTAATGTATTAAACACCAAAGAAGATAAATCTTCTAATTCACTGCCCTTTTCTTCTCGCAATGTGCTAATCTCGCGATTCAATTCACTTGATGTGTATGACGACAAGTCTGTGATTTCACTGGAAGTCAATGATTGAACCACACTTATTTCACGAGAAGTATCGCTACTTAAGTCACTAATTTCAGTGCTTAAACTCGAAAATGTCAGGGAAGAAAGATCGCTTATTTCCGAAGAGGTAGATGCGCTTAATTCACTAATTTCACGCGACAATTCACTTGAACTGTATGATGATAAATCACTGATTTCACTGGAAGCCAATGATTGCACCACACTGATTTCACGAGATGTATCGCTGCTAAGGTCTGAAATCTCGGTGCTTAAACTTGAGAAAGTTAATGAAGAAAGATCACTTATTTCCGAAGAAGTAGATGCGCTTAATTCACTAATTTCACGCGATAATTCGCTAGAAGTATAGGATGACAAATCACTTATTTCACTAGATGTCAATGACTGCACCACACTAATTTCACGCGATGTATCGCTCGATAAGTCCGATATTTCAGTGCTTAAGGTTGAAAATGTGATAGAGGACAAATCATCTACATCATTGTTGAATGCTTCACTTAAATCAACAATATCAGTAGAAAGAGAAGTGTAATGTGATGTTTCTCTTCCTGATAAATCCGCAACTCTTGATATCAAAGAAGTTACAGTATCATCGCTTAAGTCAGTCACAAACAATTCAAGTTCTCGTAGAGTATCCAAAGATTCACCTGCTCCACCAATTACATCTGAAATGTCATGATAAATTCTAGAATGAAGTATATTACTTAAATCAACTATATCGCGCACAGTTTCACTACTTAATGTAGAAATGTCTGTGCTAATAGTGGATAGTAATTCTGATTTAGTCGATGACACTTCTCTTGATGTATCGCTACTCAAGTCAGATATTTCAGTGCTTAATGACGAGAAAGTTAATGAAGAAAGATCTGTGATTTCCGAAGAAGTAGATGCGCTTAATTCACTAATTTCTCTTGACAATTCACTCGAGGTGTATGACGACAAGTCACTAATTTCACTAGAAGTCAATGACTGCACAACACTGATTTCTCTTGAAGTATCACTACTTAAATCACTAATTTCTGTGCTGAGTGAGGAGAATGTTAGAGAAGAAAGGTCGGTTATTTCCGAAGAGGTAGACGCGCTTAATTCACTAATTTCTCGTGATAATTCACTAGAAGTGTATGATGACAAATCACTAATTTCACTAGAAGTCAACGATTGCACCACACTAATCTCTAGTGAAGTATCGCTTGATAAGTCTGATATTTCAGTGCTAAGAGTATTAAACACCAAAGACGATAAATCTTCTAATTCGCTACCCTTTTCTTCTCGCAATGTGCTAATCTCACGATTCAATTCACTAGAAGTGTATGACGATAAGTCAGTGATTTCACTTGATGTTAGCGATTGAACTACACTAATTTCTCTAGATGTATCACTCGACAAGTCCGATATTTCAGTGCTTAAAGTCGAGAATGTTAAAGAAGATAAGTCAGATATTTCCGAAGAAGTAGTTAGGCTTAATTCACTAATTTCTCTTGACAATTCACTCGATGTGTATGATGACAAATCACTGATTTCACTTGAAGTTAATGATTGCACCACACTGATTTCTCGTGATGTATCGCTCGACAAGTCCGATATTTCGGTGCTTAATGATGAGAAGGTTCGCGATGACAAGTCCGATATTTCCACTGAAGTCGTCGAACTTTGTTCTGCTATTTCTCTTGACAATTCACTTGAAGTATATGATGATAAATCACTGATTTCACTTGAAGTTAATGATTGCACCACGCTGATTTCACGGGATGTATCACTACTCAAGTCGCTGATTTCAGTGCTTAGTGATGAGAATGTTAGAGAAGATAAGTCAGTTATTTCCGAAGAAGTAGTTGCGCTTTGTTCTGCTATTTCTCGCGATAATTCACTTGATGTGTATGATGATAAATCACTGATTTCACTAGAAGTCAAAGATTGCACCACACTAATTTCTCGTGATGTATCACTGCTGAGGTCGCTAATTTCTGTGCTTAATGTTGAAAAAGTAATTGAAGACAAATCATCTACATCATTGTTAAATGCTTCGCTTAAATCAACAATATCAGTAGAAAGAGAAGTGTAATGTGATGTTTCTCTTCCTGATAAATCAGCAACTCTTGATATCAAAGAAGTTACCGTATCATCACTTAAATCAGTGACAAACAATTCAAGCTCTCGTAATGTATCAAGTGATTCACCGGCTCCACCAATCACATCTGAAATGTCGTGGTAAATTCTGGAATGCAGAATATTACTTAAATCCACAATATCACGCACTGTTTCGCTGCTAAGAGTTGATATATCAGTGCTAATTGTGGACAGTAATTCTGATTTTGTAGATGAAACTTCTCTTGAAGTATCGCTTGACAAGTCGGATATTTCAGTGCTGAGTGAGGAAAATGTTAGCGATGATAAGTCCGATATTTCCGAAGAGGTAGATAGGCTTATTTCACTAATTTCTCGCGATAACTCACTAGAAGTATAGGATGACAAATCACTGATTTCACTAGATGTCAATGATTGAACCACACTAATTTCACGCGATGTATCGCTCGATAAGTCTGAAATCTCTGTGCTTAGTGTGGAGAACGTTATAGAAGAAAGGTCACTTATTTCCGAAGAGGTAGATGCGCTTAATTCACTGATTTCTCGCGATAATTCGCTCGATGTATATGATGACAAATCACTGATTTCACTAGAAGTCAAAGATTGCACCACACTGATTTCAAGTGAAGTATCACTGCTGAGGTCGCTAATTTCGGTGCTTAATGTATTAAACACTAACGAAGATAAATCTTCTAATTCGCTACCCTTTTCTTCTCGCAATGTGCTAATTTCGCGTTTTAATTCACTTGAAGTGTATGATGACAAGTCGCTAATTTCACGAGAAGTATCGCTACTTAAGTCACTAATTTCTGTGCTTAGTGTTGAAAATGTTAGCGAAGAAAGATCGGTTATTTCCGAAGAAGTAGTTGAACTTAATTCACTAATTTCTCGTGACAATTCACTAGAAGTATAGGATGATAAATCACTTATTTCACTTGATGTTAGCGATTGAACCACACTTATTTCTCGTGATGTATCACTGCTGAGATCGCTGATTTCCGTGCTTAGAGATGAGAATGTTAGCGATGAAAGGTCAGATATTTCCGAAGAGGTAGATACGCTTAATTCACTAATTTCTCGCGATAACTCACTAGAAGTATAGGATGACAAATCACTGATTTCACTAGATGTCAATGATTGAACCACACTAATTTCACGCGATGTATCGCTCGATAAGTCCGATATTTCAGTACTGAGTGAGGAGAATGTTAATGAAGAAAGATCGGTTATTTCCGAAGAAGTAGATTGGCTTAATTCACTAATTTCTCGCGACAATTCACTAGAAGTATAGGATGACAAATCACTGATTTCACTAGATGTCAATGACTGCACAATACTTATTTCACGCGATGTATCACTACTCAAGTCACTTATTTCAGTGCTTAATGTTGAAAATGTGATAGAAGACAAATCGTCTACATCATTGTTGAATGCTTCACTTAAATCAACTATATCCGTAGAAAGCGAATTGTAGTGTGATGTTTCTCTCCCAGATAAGTCAGCAACCCTTGATATCAAAGAAGTTACCGTATCATCACTTAAATCAGTGACAAACAATTCAAGTTCTCGTAGAGTATCCAAAGATTCACCTGCTCCACCAATCACATCTGAAATGTCGTGATAAATTCTAGAATGCAGAATATTACTTAAATCCACGATATCACGAACCGTTTCACTACTTAATGTAGATATGTCGGTGCTAATTGTAGACAGTAATTCGGATTTTGTAGATGAAACTTCTCTTGAAGTATCGCTACTCAAGTCACTTATTTCAGTGCTGAGTGAGGAAAATGTTAGAGAAGATAAGTCCGTTATTTCTGCTGAAGTAGATGAGCTTTGTTCTGCGATTTCTCGTGACAATTCACTGGAAGTATAGGATGACAAATCACTAATTTCACTAGAAGTCAATGACTGCACAACGCTGATTTCTCTTGAAGTATCACTACTTAAATCACTTATTTCAGTGCTGAGTGAGGAAAATGTTAGAGAAGATAGGTCGCTTATTTCCGAAGAGGTCGATGTGCTTAATTCGCTAATTTCTCGCGATAATTCACTTGATGTATAGGATGACAAATCACTGATTTCACTAGAAGCCAATGACTGCACCACACTAATCTCTAGTGATGTATCACTTGATAAGTCTGATATTTCAGTGCTAAGAGTATTAAACACCAGAGAAGATAAATCTTCTAATTCACTACCCTTTTCATCTCTTAATGTGCTAATCTCACGATTCAATTCACTTGAAGTGTATGATGACAAGTCTGTTATTTCGCGTGATGTATCACTGCTCAAGTCACTGATTTCAGTGCTTAGCGTGGAGAAAGTTCGTGAAGATAAGTCTGTTATTTCCGAGGAGGTAGTTGAACTTAATTCACTGATTTCACGAGATAATTCACTTGAAGTGTAACTAGACAAGTCACTAATTTCACTAGAAGTTAATGATTGCACCACACTGATTTCACGCGAAGTATCACTACTTAAGTCGCTGATCTCAGTGCTTAAACTTGAGAAAGTTAATGAAGAAAGATCGGTTATTTCCGAAGAAGTAGATTGGCTTAATTCGCTAATTTCTCTAGATAATTCACTTGAAGTGTATGATGACAAATCACTAATTTCACTTGAAGTCAATGATTGAACCACACTGATTTCACGCGAAGTATCACTACTTAAATCACTTATTTCTGTGCTTAAACTTGAGAAGGTTAAAGAGGAAAGATCGCTTATTTCCGAAGAAGTAGTTGCGCTTTGTTCTGCTATTTCTCGAGACAATTCACTTGAAGTATATGAAGACAAATCACTGATTTCACTAGAAGCCAATGATTGCACAACACTGATTTCTCGTGAAGTATCACTACTCAAGTCACTTATTTCCGTGCTTAAGGTTGAAAAAGTAATAGAAGACAAATCATCTACATCATTGTTGAATGCTTCGCTTAAATCAACAATATCCGTAGAAAGAGAAGTGTAATGCGATGTTTCTCTTCCTGATAAATCTGCTACTCTTGATATCAATGAAGTTACGGTGTCATCACTTAAATCAGTGACAAACAATTCAAGTTCACGAAGCGTGTCAAGTGATTCACCCGCTCCACCAATCACATCTGAAATGTCGTGGTAAATTCTGGAATGCAGAATATTACTTAAATCCACAATATCACGCACAGTTTCACTACTTAAGGTAGATATGTCAGTGCTAATTGTAGAAAGCAATTCTGATTTAGTTGATGACACTTCTCTTGATGTATCGCTACTTAAGTCTGAAATCTCTGTGCTTAATGTGGAGAATGTTAGTGATGACAAGTCAGATATTTCCGAAGAGGTAGATAGGCTTAACTCACTAATTTCTCGTGATAATTCACTGGAGGTGTATGATGACAAATCACTGATTTCACTAGAAGTTAATGACTGCACAACACTTATTTCTCGGGATGTATCGCTCGACAAGTCTGAAATCTCTGTGCTTAGTGTGGAGAATGTTAGAGAAGAAAGGTCACTTATTTCCGAAGAGGTAGATGCGCTTAATTCACTAATTTCTCGTGACAATTCACTTGAAGTGTAACTAGACAAATCACTTATTTCACTTGAAGTAAGAGACTGGACTACACTGATTTCGTGAGAAGTATCGCTAGATAAATCTGAAATTTCGGTGCTTAATGTATTAAACACTAACGAAGATAAATCTTCTAATTCGCTACCCTTTTCATCTCGTAATGTGCTAATCTCGCGATTCAATTCACTAGAAGTGTATGACGACAAGTCTGTAATTTCACTTGATGTTAATGATTGAACAACGCTGATTTCACGGGATGTATCACTCGACAAGTCTGATATTTCAGTGCTTAATGATGAGAATGTTAATGAAGAAAGGTCCGATATTTCCGAAGAGGTAGATTGGCTTAATTCACTAATTTCTCGTGACAGTTCACTAGAAGTATAAGATGACAAATCACTAATTTCACTAGATGTCAACGATTGCACCACACTTATTTCACGGGATGTATCACTACTAAGGTCTGAAATTTCAGTGCTTAGTGTGGAGAATGTTAGAGAAGAAAGGTCCGATATTTCCGAAGAGGTAGATTGGCTTAATTCACTAATTTCTCGTGACAGTTCACTAGAAGTATAAGATGACAAATCACTAATTTCACTAGATGTCAACGATTGCACCACACTTATTTCACGGGATGTATCACTACTAAGGTCTGAAATTTCAGTGCTTAGTGTGGAGAATGTTAGAGAAGAAAGGTCGCTTATTTCCGAAGAAGTAGATTGGCTTAATTCACTAATTTCTCGCGATAATTCACTTGAAGTATAAGATGACAAATCACTGATTTCACTAGATGTCAACGATTGCACCACACTAATTTCTCGTGAAGTATCGCTACTAAGGTCTGAAATCTCAGTGCTTAATGTGGAAAAAGTAATAGAAGACAAATCATTGACATCATTGTTGAAGGCATTACTTAAATCAACAATGTCTGTAGAAAGAGAAGTGTAATGTGATGTTTCTCTTCCTGATAAATCTGCAACTCTTGATATCAATGAAGTTACCGTATCATCGCTTAAGTCTGTAACAAACAACTCTAATTCTCTTAGTGTATCAAGTGATTCTCCAGCTCCACCAATCACATCGGAAATGTCGTGATAAATTCTTGAGTGTAGAATATTACTTAAATCTACAATATCGCGAACCGTTTCACTACTTAATGTAGATATGTCGGTGCTAATTGTAGAAAGTAATTCCGATTTTGTTGAGGACACTTCTCTTGAAGTATCGCTACTCAGGTCACTAATTTCAGTGCTGAGTGAGGAAAATGTTAACGATGACAAGTCAGATATTTCTACTGAAGTAGTTGAGCTTTGTTCCGCAATTTCTCGTGACAATTCACTAGAAGTATAAGATGACAAATCACTGATTTCACTTGAAGTCAATGACTGCACAACACTTATTTCTCGTGAAGTATCGCTACTCAGGTCACTAATTTCGGTGCTGAGTGAGGAAAATGTTAGAGAAGATAGGTCGCTTATTTCCGAAGAGGTCGATGTGCTTAATTCACTAATTTCTCTCGATAATTCACTTGAAGTATAAGATGATAAATCACTGATTTCACTTGAAGTTAATGACTGCACAACACTTATTTCTCGTGAACTATCACTACTGAGATCGCTAATTTCAGTGCTAAGAGTATTAAACACCAAAGAAGATAAATCTTCTAATTCACTACCCTTTTCATCTCGCAATGTGCTAATCTCACGATTCAATTCACTTGAGGTGTATGATGACAAATCAGTTATTTCGCTTGAAGTCAATGATTGCACCACGCTAATTTCTCGTGAAGTATCGCTCGACAAGTCACTTATTTCAGTGCTTAGTGAAGAGAATGTTAAGGAAGAAAGATCGCTTATTTCTGCTGAAGTCGTCGCACTTTGTTCCGCTATTTCTCTCGATAATTCACTTGAAGTGTAACTAGACAAATCACTGATTTCACTGGAAGTTAATGATTGAACCACACTAATTTCTCGTGATGTATCGCTAGACAAATCCGATATTTCAGTGCTTAAACTTGAGAAAGTTAATGAAGAAAGATCGGATATTTCTGTTGAAGTTGTCGCACTTTGCTCTGCTATTTCTCGTGACAATTCACTTGAAGTATATGACGACAAATCACTAATTTCACTAGAAGTCAATGACTGAACCACACTGATTTCTCGTGAAGTATCGCTCGACAAGTCACTTATTTCTGTGCTTAAAGTTGAAAAAGTAATAGAAGACAAATCATCAACATCATTGTTAAATGCTTCGCTTAAATCCACAATGTCTGTAGAAAGAGAAGTGTAATGTGATGTTTCTCTTCCTGATAAGTCGGCAACTCTTGATATCAAAGAAGTCACTGTATCATCACTTAAGTCAGTAACAAACAATTCAAGTTCTCGTAATGTATCAAGTGATTCACCTGCTCCACCAATCACATCTGAAATGTCGTGGTAAATTCTGGAATGCAGAATATTACTTAAATCAACAATATCGCGGACTGTTTCACTACTTAATGTAGATATGTCGGTGCTAATTGTAGATAGTAATTCAGATTTTGTAGAGGAAACTTCTCTTGAAGTATCACTGCTGAGATCAGATATTTCAGTGCTGAGTGAGGAAAATGTTAGCGATGATAAGTCAGATATTTCCGAAGAAGTAGTTGCGCTTTGTTCTGCTATTTCTCGTGATAATTCACTGGAAGTATAAGACGACAGATCGCTTATTTCACTTGAAGTCAATGATTGCACCACACTAATTTCGCGTGAAGTATCACTACTCAAGTCGGATATTTCTGTGCTGAGCGAGGAAAATGTTAGAGAAGAAAGGTCGGATATTTCTGCGGAAGTTTCACTGCTTAATTCACTAATTTCTCGTGATAATTCACTTGAAGTGTATGATGACAAGTCGCTAATTTCACTTGAAGTTAACGATTGAACCGCACTGATTTCGCTAGAAGTATCACTACTTAGATCACTAATTTCAGTGCTTAGTGTATTAAACACCAAAGAAGATAAATCTTCTAATTCACTACCCTTTTCATCTCGCAATGTGCTAATCTCGCGATTCAATTCACTTGAGGTGTATGATGACAAATCAGTGATTTCACTTGATGTTAGAGATTGAACAACGCTAATTTCTCGTGATGTATCGCTGCTAAGGTCTGAAATCTCGGTGCTTAATGATGAGAATGTTAGTGATGATAAGTCTGTTATTTCCGAAGAAGTGGAAGCGCTTAATTCACTGATTTCTCGCGATAATTCACTAGATGTGTATGATGACAAATCACTAATTTCACTTGAAGTTAATGATTGCACCACACTTATTTCTCGTGATGTATCGCTTGACAAGTCGCTGATTTCAGTGCTTAGTGATGAGAATGTTAATGAAGAAAGATCGGATATTTCCGAAGAAGTAGTTGAGCTTAATTCACTGATTTCTCGAGATAATTCACTTGAAGTGTAACTAGACAAATCACTAATTTCACTGGAAGTTAATGATTGCACCACGCTAATTTCTCGTGATGTATCACTACTCAAGTCGCTGATTTCAGTGCTTAAACTTGAGAAAGTTAATGAAGAAAGATCGGATATTTCCGAAGAAGTAGAAGAGCTTAATTCGCTAATTTCTCGAGATAATTCACTTGAAGTGTAACTAGACAAATCACTAATTTCACTAGAAGTCAATGATTGCACCATACTGATTTCTCGTGATGTATCACTGCTGAGATCCGATATTTCTGTGCTTAGCGTTGAAAATGTGATAGAAGATAAATCATCTACATCATTATTGAAAGCGTTACTTAAATCAACAATGTCTGTAGAAAGAGATGTGTAATGTGATGTTTCTCTCCCTGATAAATCCGCAACTCTTGATATCAAAGAAGTCACAGTATCATCACTTAAATCTGTCACAAACAATTCAAGTTCTCTTAGTGTATCAAGTGATTCGCCTGCGCCACCAATCACATCTGAAATGTCGTGATAAATTCTTGAGTGTAGAATATTACTTAAATCAACAATATCGCGGACTGTTTCACTACTTAATGTAGATATGTCGGTGCTAATTGTAGATAGTAATTCAGATTTTGTAGATGAAACTTCACGAGAAGTATCACTACTTAAGTCGGATATTTCTGTGCTTAGCGTTAAGAAAGTCAATGAAGAAAGGTCGGATATTTCCGAAGAGGTAGATAAGCTTAATTCATTAATTTCTCGTGACAATTCACTTGATGTGTAGGATGACAAATCACTAATTTCACTAGAAGTCAATGATTGCACCACACTTATTTCTCGTGATGTATCACTGCTGAGATCACTGATTTCAGTGCTTAGAGATGAGAATGTTAGCGATGAAAGGTCTGATATTTCAGAAGAAGTTGATGCGCTTAATTCACTAATTTCTCGCGATAATTCACTTGAAGTGTAAGATGACAAATCACTGATTTCACTTGAAGTCAACGACTGCACCACACTTATTTCTCGTGAACTATCACTACTTAGATCACTAATTTCAGTGCTAAGAGTATTAAACACCAAAGACGATAAATCTTCTAATTCGCTTCCCTTTTCATCTCGCAATGTGTTAATCTCGCGATTTAATTCACTTGAAGTGTATGATGACAAGTCTGTTATTTCACTAGAAGTCAATGATTGCACCACACTAATTTCGCGTGATGTATCACTGCTGAGATCACTGATTTCCGTGCTTAGAGATGAGAAAGTTCGTGAAGATAAATCCGATATTTCCGAAGAAGTAGTTGAACTTAGTTCACTGATTTCTCGCGATAATTCACTTGAAGTGTAGGATGACAAATCGCTAATTTCACTTGAAGCCAATGATTGCACCACACTAATTTCTCGTGATGTATCACTCGACAAGTCACTGATTTCAGTGCTTAATGATGAGAAAGTTCGTGAAGATAAATCCGATATTTCCGAAGAAGTAGTTGAACTTAATTCGCTAATTTCTCGCGATAATTCACTTGAAGTGTAGGATGACAAATCGCTAATTTCACTTGAAGTCAAAGATTGGACTACGCTTATTTCACGAGAAGTATCACTGCTAAGGTCTGAAATTTCTGTGCTTAATGATGAGAAAGTTCGTGAAGATAAATCCGATATTTCAACTGAAGTGTCACTGCTTAATTCACTAATTTCTCGTGACAATTCACTTGAAGTATATGACGACAAATCACTAATTTCACTTGAAGTAAGCGACTGAACCACGCTGATTTCTCGTGAAGTATCGCTACTTAAGTCACTTATTTCTGTGCTTAAAGTTGAAAAAGTAATAGAAGACAAATCATCCACATCATTGTTGAACGCATTACTTAAATCAACAATGTCTGTAGAAAGCGAATTGTAATGTGATGTTTCTCTTCCTGATAAATCCGCGACTCTTGATATCAAAGATGTAACTGTATCATCACTTAAATCAGTGACAAACAATTCAAGCTCACGCAATGTATCAAGAGATTCACCTGCTCCACCAATCACATCTGAAATGTCATGGTAAATTCTGGAATGCAGAATATTACTTAAATCCACAATATCGCGCACAGTTTCACTACTTAATGTAGATATGTCGGTGCTAATTGTAGATAGTAATTCTGATTTAGTCGACGACACTTCTCTTGAGGTGTCGCTACTCAAATCTGATATTTCTGTGCTTAATGACGAGAATGTTAGCGATGATAAGTCAGATATTTCCGAAGAAGTAGATGCGCTTTGTTCTGCTATTTCTCGTGATAATTCACTGGAAGTATAAGACGACAGATCGCTTATTTCACTTGAAGTCAATGATTGCACCACACTGATTTCTCGTGATGTATCGCTACTTAAGTCAGATATTTCTGTGCTTAATGTTGAGAATGTTAGAGAAGAAAGGTCACTTATTTCCGAAGAGGTAGATAAGCTTAATTCGCTAATTTCTCGTGATAATTCACTTGAAGTGTATGATGACAAGTCGCTAATTTCAATTGAAGTCAACGATTGCACCACACTGATTTCGCGAGAAGTATCACTACTTAGATCGCTAATTTCAGTGCTTAGTGTATTAAACACCAAAGAAGATAAATCTTCTAATTCACTACCTTTTTCATCTCGCAATGTGCTAATCTCGCGACTCAATTCACTTGAAGTATATGACGACAAGTCTGTGATTTCACTTGATGTTAGCGCTTGAACCACGCTGATTTCTCGTGATGTATCGCTCGATAAGTCAGATATTTCTGTGCTTAGTGATGAGAAAGTTCGCGATGACAAATCCGATATTTCCACTGAAGTCGTCGAACTTTGTTCCGCTATTTCTCGCGATAATTCACTAGAAGTGTATGATGACAAATCACTAATTTCACTTGAAGTTAATGATTGCACCACACTTATTTCTCGTGATGTATCGCTGCTGAGATCACTGATTTCCGTGCTTAATGATGAGAAGGTTCGCGATGACAAGTCCGAAATTTCAACTGAAGTCGTCGCACTTTGTTCTGCTATTTCTCTTGATAATTCACTAGATGTATATGATGACAAATCGCTAATTTCACTGGAAGTTAATGATTGCACCACACTAATTTCTCGTGATGTATCACTGCTGAGATCGCTGATTTCCGTGCTTAAAGATAAGAAGGTTCGCGATGACAAGTCCGATATTTCCGAAGAAGTGGTTGCACTTTGTTCTGCTATTTCTCGCGATAATTCACTAGAAGTGTATGATGACAAATCACTGATTTCGCTTGAAGTCAACGATTGAACTACACTTATTTCTCGTGAAGTATCACTCGACAAGTCCGATATTTCAGTGCTTAGCGTTGAAAATGTGATAGAAGATAAATCATCTACATCATTATTGAAAGCGTTACTTAAATCAACAATATCGGTAGAAAGCGAATTATAGTGTGATGTTTCTCTCCCTGATAAATCTGCCACTCTTGATATCAAAGAAGTCACAGTATCATCACTTAAATCTGTCACAAACAATTCTAGTTCTCTTAGTGTATCAAGTGATTCACCTGCTCCACCAATTACATCGGAAATATCGTGATAAATTCTGGAATGCAGAATATTACTTAAATCTACAATATCACGAACCGTTTCACTACTTAATGTAGATATGTCTGTGCTAATTGTAGAAAGTAATTCCGATTTCGTAGATGAAACCTCGCGAGAAGTATCGCTTGACAAGTCGCTAATTTCGGTGCTTAAAGATGAGAATGTCAATGAAGAAAGGTCTGTTATTTCCGAAGAAGTAGTTGCACTTTGTTCTGCTATTTCTCGCGACAATTCACTGGAAGTGTATGATGACAAATCACTGATTTCACTAGAAGTCAATGACTGCACCACACTTATTTCACGAGAAGTATCGCTGCTGAGGTCTGAAATCTCTGTGCTTAATGATGAGAAGGTTCGAGAAGAAAGATCCGATATTTCTACCGATGTTGTTAAACTTTGTTCTGCTATTTCTCTTGATAATTCACTGGAAGTATAAGATGACAAATCACTAATTTCACTAGAAGTCAACGATTGCACCACGCTTATTTCTCGTGAAGTATCACTGCTAAGGTCACTAATTTCGGTGCTAAGAGTATTAAATACCAGCGAAGATAAATCTTCTAATTCACTACCCTTTTCATCTCGCAATGTGCTAATCTCTCGGTTCAATTCACTTGAAGTATATGACGACAAGTCGGTGATTTCACTTGAAGTCAACGATTGGACAACGCTTATTTCGCGCGATGTATCGCTGCTGAGATCCGAAATTTCAGTGCTTAATGTTGAAAATGTTAGAGAAGAAAGGTCAGATATTTCTGTTGAAGTCGCCGCACTTTGCTCCGCTATTTCTCGCGATAATTCGCTTGAAGTGTATGATGACAAATCACTAATTTCACTTGAAGTCAATGATTGCACCACGCTGATTTCTCGTGATGTATCGCTGCTAAGATCTGAAATCTCAGTGCTTAAAGTTGAGAAAGTTATTGAAGATAAATCTTCTAATTCGCTTCCCTTTTCATCTCGCAGTGTGTTGATTTCACGATTTAATTCACTTGAAGTGTATGACGACAAGTCAGTGATTTCACTCGAGGTCAATGCTTGAACTACACTAATTTCACGAGAAGTATCGCTACTCAGGTCTGAAATCTCTGTGCTTAGAGTGGAGAAAGTTAGAGAAGATAAGTCCGATATTTCCGAAGAAGTAGATAGACTCAATTCACTAATTTCTCGCGATAATTCACTAGATGTATAAGACGACAAATCACTGATTTCACTTGAAGTAAGAGATTGAACCACACTTATTTCTCGCGATGTATCACTGCTTAGATCGCTGATTTCCGTGCTTAGAGATGAAAATGTTAGCGATGACAAATCAGATATTTCCGAAGATGTAGATGCGCTTTGTTCCGATATTTCTCGTGATAATTCACTTGATGTATAGGACGATAAGTCGCTAATTTCACTTGATGTTAGCGATTGAACCACGCTGATTTCTCGTGATGTATCGCTGCTGAGATCTGATATTTCAGTGCTTAAACTTGAGAATGTTAGTGAGGAAAGGTCAGATATTTCCGAAGAAGTAGATGCGCTTTGTTCCGATATTTCTCGTGATAATTCACTGGAGGTATAGGATGACAAATCACTGATTTCACTAGAAGCCAACGATTGAACCACGCTAATTTCGCGCGATGTATCACTACTCAAGTCTGAAATCTCTGTGCTTAATGTTGAAAATGTGATAGAAGACAAATCATCTACATCATTATTGAATGCATTGCTTAAATCAACAATGTCTGTAGAAAGTGAATTGTAATGGGATGTTTCTCTCCCTGATAAATCCGCAACTCTTGATACTAAGGAAGTAACCGTATCATCACTTAAGTCAGTTACAAACAATTCAAGTTCTCGTAATGTATCAAGTGATTCACCTGCACCACCAATCACATCAGAAATGTCATGGTAAATTCTGGAATGCAAAATATTACTTAAGTCTACAATATCGCGAACAGTCTCACTACTTAATGTAGATATGTCAGTGCTAATTGTAGCAAGCAATTCTGATTTAGTAGATGACACCTCTCTTGAAGTATCACTGGACAAGTCACTGATTTCAGTGCTTAATGTTAAGAAAGTCAATGAAGATAGATCACTTATTTCTACTGAAGTAGTTGAGCTTTGTTCGGCTATTTCTCTCGATAATTCGCTAGAAGTGTAGGATGACAAATCACTAATTTCACTAGAAGTCAATGACTGAACCACACTGATCTCTCTTGATGTATCACTACTGAGATCGGATATTTCAGTGCTTAATGAAGAAAAGGTAAGTGATGAAAGATCGGATATTTCTCGCGATAATTCACTTGATGTATAAGATGACAAATCACTAATTTCACTAGAAGTCAATGACTGAACCACACTGATTTCTCGTGAAGTATCACTACTGAGATCGGATATTTCAGTGCTTAATGTATTAAATACTAAAGAAGACAAATCTTCTAATTCACTGCCTTTTTCATCTCGCAATGTGCTAATCTCACGATTCAATTCACTTGAAGTATATGACGACAAATCCGTAATTTCACTGGATGTGAGTGCTTGAACCACACTAATTTCTCGTGATGTATCACTACTCAGGTCTGAAATCTCTGTGCTTAATGTCGAAAAAGTTAGTGAAGAAAGATCGCTTATTTCTGCTGAAGTATCATTGCTTAATTCAGTAATTTCTCGTGATAATTCACTTGATGTATATGACGACAAATCGCTAATTTCACTTGAAGTTAATGTTTGCACTACACTAATTTCGCGCGATGTATCACTGCTGAGGTCTGAAATCTCTGTGCTGAGAGTCGAGAAAGTTAGTGAAGAAAGGTCGGAGATTTCCACAGAAGTCGCGTTGCTTTGCTCTGCTATTTCTCGTGATAATTCACTGGATGTGTATGATGACAAATCGCTAATTTCGCTTGAAGTTAATGACTGCACCACACTGATTTCGCGTGAAGTATCACTGCTGAGGTCTGAAATCTCGGTGCTTAAAGTAGAAAAAGTCAAGGAAGATAAATCTTCCAATTCGCTACCCTTTTCATCTCGTAAGGTGGTAATCTCACGGTTTAATTCACTTGAAGTATATGACGACAAGTCTGTTATTTCACTTGATGTTAGCGCTTGAACCACACTGATTTCTCGTGAAGTATCGCTGCTGAGGTCTGATATTTCAGTGCTTAATGATGAGAATGTTAATGAAGAAAGGTCAGATATTTCCGAAGAAGTAGACGAGCTTAATTCACTGATTTCTCTTGATAATTCACTTGATGTGTATGATGACAAATCACTGATTTCACTAGAAGCCAATGTTTGCACCACACTAATTTCTCGTGAAGTATCGCTGCTGAGGTCTGATATTTCAGTGCTTAATGATGAGAAGGTTCGCGATGACAAGTCTGATATTTCCGAAGAAGTAGATTGGCTTAATTCACTGATTTCTCTTGATAATTCACTAGATGTATATGACGACAAATCACTAATTTCACTAGAAGTCAACGATTGAACCACACTTATTTCTCGTGAAGTATCGCTGCTGAGGTCTGATATTTCAGTGCTTAGTGAGGAGAATGTTAGCGAAGAAAGATCTGATATTTCCGAAGAAGTAGATTGGCTTAATTCACTAATTTCTCGCGACAATTCACTAGATGTATATGACGACAAATCACTAATTTCACTGGAAGTCAACGATTGAACCACACTTATTTCTCGTGAAGTATCGCTCGATAAGTCAGATATTTCAGTGCTTAATGTTGAAAATGTGATCGATGACAAATCATCTACATCATTATTGAAAGCATTGCTTAAATCAACAATGTCCGTAGAAAGAGAACTGTAGTGTGATGTTTCTCTCCCAGATAAGTCAGCAACTCTTGATATCAATGAAGTTACTGTATCATCACTTAAGTCTGTCACAAACAACTCTAGTTCGCGAAGCGTGTCGAGTGATTCGCCAGCACCACCAATTACATCAGAAATATCGTGATAAATTCTGGAATGCAGAATATTACTTAAATCTACAATGTCACGAACGGTTTCACTACTTAATGTTGATATACTGGTGTTAATAGTGGAAACTAATTCGGATTTTGTCGATGATATTTCACGCGATGTATCACTACTAAGATCCGAAATCTCAGTGCTTAGTGATGAGAAGGTTCGCGAGGACAAGTCAGATATTTCCACAGAAGTGGTTGAACTTTGTTCTGCTATTTCTCGTGACAATTCACTTGATGTATATGATGATAAGTCTGTGATTTCACTGGATGTAAGTGCTTGAACCACACTTATTTCTCGTGATGTATCACTGCTAAGGTCTGAAATCTCAGTGCTTAATGTTGAGAAGGTTCGAGAAGAAAGGTCAGATATTTCCACAGAAGTGGTTGAACTTTGTTCTGCGATTTCTCGTGATAATTCACTGGATGTGTATGATGACAAGTCGGCGATTTCACTAGAAGTTAATGACTGCACCACACTAATTTCTCGTGATGTATCACTGCTAAGGTCTGAAATCTCAGTGCTTAAAGTAGAAAAGGTTATTGAAGATAAGTCTTCTAATTCACTACCCTTTTCATCTCGCAATGTGTTAATCTCGCGATTTAATTCACTTGAAGTGTAACTTGACAAATCGGTGATTTCACTGGATGTCAGTGCTTGAACTACACTGATTTCCCGTGATGTATCACTGCTGAGATCGCTGATTTCAGTGCTTAGTGTTGAAAAAGTTAGCGAAGACAAGTCTGATATTTCCGAAGAGGTAGATGCGCTTTGTTCTGCGATTTCTCGTGATAATTCACTAGAAGTGTAACTTGACAAATCGGCTATTTCGCTGGATGTCAATGCTTGAACTACACTAATTTCTCGTGATGTATCACTGCTAAGGTCTGAAATCTCAGTGCTTAAAGTAGAAAAGGTTATTGAAGATAAGTCTTCTAATTCGCTACCTTTTTCATCTCGCAAAGTGCTAATCTCACGCCGCAATTCACTTGAAGTATATGACGACAAGTCGGTTATTTCACTCGATGTCAATGCTTGAACAACACTGATTTCTCGTGATGTATCACTGCTTAGATCGCTGATTTCCGTGCTTAGAGATGAGAATGTTAGCGATGACAAATCAGATATTTCCGAAGAAGTAGATGCGCTTTGTTCCGATATTTCTCGTGATAATTCACTTGATGTATAGGATGACAAATCGGTTATTTCACTGGATGTCAGTGCTTGAACTACACTTATTTCCCGTGATGTATCGCTCGATAAGTCGGATATTTCAGTGCTTAGAGATGAAAATGTTAGCGATGACAAATCAGATATTTCTGAAGAAGTAGATGCGCTTTGTTCCGATATTTCTCGTGATAATTCACTTGATGTATAGGATGACAAATCAGTGATTTCACTGGATGTCAGTGCTTGAACTACACTGATTTCCCGTGATGTATCACTCGATAAGTCGGATATTTCAGTGCTTAGTGTTGAAAAAGTTAGCGATGACAAATCAGAAATTTCCGAAGAAGTAGATGCGCTTTGTTCCGATATTTCTCGTGATAATTCACTTGATGTATAGGATGACAAATCAGTGATTTCACTGGATGTCAGTGCTTGAACTACACTAATCTCTCTTGATGTATCACTGCTAAGGTCGGAAATCTCGGTGCTTAGAGTAGAAAATGTTCGCGACGATAAATCATTAATTTGATTAGTAATCTCTGTATCGAAAGTATCTAATTCACTTGATAGCAAATTAAAGTGACTGGTTTCTCTACTAGATAAATCGACCACCTTTGATATTAAAGATGTAACGGTGGAATCACTTAAATCAGTTACAAACAATTCTAATTCTCGTAATGTATCCAATGATTCACCCGCTCCTCCTATTACTTCGCTAATATCAATTATAATTCTACGATGCAATGCGCTACTTAAATCGAAAATATCTCGAACAGTCTCACTACTAAGCGTTGATATATCTGTGCTAATTGTTGAAACTAGTTCTGATTTTGTCGATGATATTTCACGCGATGTATCACTGCTTAGATCTGAAATCTCAGTGCTTAAAGTGGAGAAGGTTATTGAAGATAAGTCTTCTATCTCTATCGAAGTAGCTTCTCGTTCTTCCGATATTTCTCGTGATAATTCACTTGAAGTATAACTAGACAAATCTTGAATTTCACTGGAAGTAAGAGATTTGGCTGCACTTATATCTCGTGCTGTTTCACTACTTAAAGTGCTGATTTCCGTGCTTAATGTTGAAAAAGTAATGGACGAAAGGTCAGAGATTTCCACCGAAGTCGTTAAACTTTGCTCTGCTATTTCCCGTGATAATTCACTGGATGTATAACTAGACAAGTCTTGGATTTCACTGGATGTGAGTGCTTGAACTACACTAATCTCTCTGGATGTATCACTCGATAAGTCGGATATCTCCGTGCTTAGTGTGGAGAAAGTAACGGATGAAAGGTCGGAGATTTCTGCGGATGTTGCTTCACTTTGCTCTGCTATTTCCCGCGATAATTCACTTGAAGTGTATGATGACAAATCTTGGATTTCACTGGATGTGAGTGCTTGAACTACACTAATCTCTCTGGATGTATCACTCGATAAGTCGGATATCTCCGTGCTTAGTGTGGAGAAAGTAACGGATGAAAGGTCGGAGATTTCTGCAGATGTTGCTTGACTTTGCTCTGCTATTTCCCGCGATAATTCACTGGATGTATAACTAGACAAGTCTTGTATTTCACTAGATGCAAGTGCTTGAACTACACTAATTTCTCGTGATGTATCGCTCGACAAGTCAGATATCTCCGTGCTTAGTGTGGAGAATGTAAGGGATGAAAGATCGGTAATATTAGAAGCAGTTTCACTACTTAAATCCGATATTTCAGTGCTTATTGTAGAAAAAGTAATGGAAGATAAATCTTGGATTTCTTCTTCATTTTTCTTGTCATTAATAATAAGCCGCCCTTTCATACCCGAATGGTAAATGCATTGATAATACAATACAGAAGGTGCATCAAAAGGAACATCGATTATAATATTAACACCGTTTCCTCCTGAATTATTAGTTACACCATCGTTGTAAACAGTTCCGTTAATGCCTTCCGTTTGTTGAATTCGAAATGGATGACCGCCAGAACGATTGTCAAAACGATACTTTTCACCTCTTACTAAATACAAGTCTGGGTTTAAAGCCACATTTAAATTACCAGAACCGGTAAATGTATATTCCGATGAACCATTTGCTCCTATTCTCCAAATACTTGTATATTGTAAATTATCATAGGCTTGACTAATATCTCTTGTTGTTTCACTACTTAAATCAGATATTTCCCGAGATAATTCGCTTGATGTGTAACTAGAGAGGTCTGAAATTTCATAAGAAGTTAGTGATTTGGTGGCACTTATATCTCGTGCCGTTTCACTACTTAAATCACTGATTTCGCGAGACAATTCACTTGATGTATAACTAGAAAGGTCTGATATTTCTTGACTAGTTGTCGTGCTTAACTCATTGATTTCTCTCGATAATTCACTTGATGTGTAACTAGAAAGATCTGAGATTTCGTATGAAGTAAGTGATTTGGTTGCACTTATATCTCGTGCTGTTTCACTACTTAAATCGCTGATTTCTCGTGATAATTCACTTGAGGTATAACTGGAAAGGTCAGATATTTCCTGGCTTGTTGCTGTGCTTAACTCGTTGATTTCGCGTGACAATTCACTTGATGTATAACTGGATAAGTCAGAAATCTCTGCAGAAGTGGTCGTGCTTAATTCATTGATTTCACGCGACAATTCACTTGATGTATAACTGGAAAGATCTGATATTTCACTTGAAGTAAGAGATTTTGTGGCACTTATATCTCGTGCTGTTTCACTACTTAAATCACTTATTTCGCGTGACAATTCACTTGATGTATAACTTGAAAGATCCGATATTTCTGAACTTGTTGTTGTGCTTAGCTCGTTGATTTCACGCGACAATTCACTTGATGTATAACTGGACAAGTCTTGAATTTCACTTGAAGTAAGAGATTTTGTGGCACTTATATCTCGTGCTGTTTCACTACTTAAATCACTTATTTCACGCGACAATTCACTTGATGTGTAACTAGAAAGGTCCGAGATTTCCTGACTTGCTGTCGTGCTTAATTCGTTGATTTCACGCGACAATTCACTGGATGTATAACTTGAAAGGTCTGAGATTTCGTATGAAGTAAGAGATTTGGTGGCACTTATATCTCGCGCCGTTTCACTTGACAAGTCCGATATTTCGGTGCTTACTGTTGAAAATGTAACGGATGAAAGTTCAGTGATTTCCTGGCTAGTGGTTGTGCTTAACTCGTTGATTTCACGCGACAATTCACTGGATGTATAACTTGAAAGGTCTTGTATTTCGCTTGAGGTAAGAGACTGAACGATACTAATTTCTCGTGATGTGTCACTGCTAAGATCACTGATTTCTGTGCTTAATGTTGAAAAAGTAATAGAGGATAAATCCGATAATTCTTGTTCAATCTCACTATTTATATTGCTAATTTCAGTGGATAAAGAAATGTAATGTGTTGTTTCTCTCCCTGATAAATCAGCAACTCTTGATATTAAAGAAGTAACAGTGTCGTCACTTAAGTCGGTGACAAACACTTCTAATTCTCGTAATGTATCAAGAGATTCTCCTGCACCACCAATAACATCTGAAATATCATGATAAATTCTGGAATGTAGAATATTACTTAAATCAATTATATCACGAAGTGTTTCACTGCTTAATGTGCTTATTTCAGTTGACAACTCCAAAGATAATTCTGTTTTTGTAGATGAAAGTTCGCTACTAGTATAACCACTTAAATCACTAATTTCCGTGCTTAATGTTGAAAATGTGATGGAAGACAGTTCAGAGATTTCTTGACTTGTTGTCGTGCTTAACTCGTTTATTTCACGAGACAATTCACTTGATGTATAACTGGAAAGATCAGATATTTCATATGAAGTAAGAGATTTGGTGGCACTTATATCTCGTGCTGTTTCACTACTTAAATCGCTTATTTCCCGTGATAACTCACTTGATGTGTAACTTGAAAGGTCTGATATTTCTTGGCTTGTTGTGGTGCTTAACTCATTAATTTCACGCGATAACTCACTTGATGTATAACTTGAAAGATCCGAGATTTCATATGAAGTTAGTGATTTGGTGGCACTTATATCTCGTGCGGTTTCACTACTTAAATCGCGGATTTCGCGTGACAATTCACTTGATGTGTAACTAGAAAGGTCCGAGATTTCCTGGCTAGTGGTTGTGCTTAACTCATTAATTTCACGCGATAACTCACTTGATGTATAACTTGAAAGGTCTGAGATTTCGTATGAAGTAAGAGATTTGGTGGCACTTATATCTCGTGATGTTTCGCTCGACAAATCTGTTATTTCTGTGCTTAATGTTGAAAAAGTAATTGATGAAAGATCTGATATTTCGGCAGAAGCGGATGAAGATAATTCCGATATTTCAGTGGAAAGTTCATGCGACAATTCCGATTTTGCAAATGATATATCTCGAACAGTTTCAGATGATAAATCTGCTATTTCTGTTGAAAATATACGAAACGCTATGGAAGATAAATCACTTATATCACGAGCAGTCTCACTGCTAAGATCTCTTATTTCAATCGATAGTTTTTCATAAATGGCACTAGATAAGTCGTTTATTACAGAAGTATTATCAGTATTTAATTGGGATAAGTCATTTGTAATATTACTTATACCCTTTTTACCGATATACTTATAAAATGTTAAATAGGGGGGATTACTTGTGTTTACTGTTTCAGAGGGTGTGTCAGGGAAATTGATAATACCATTTTTAATATCAAAAATCCAATTTCCTCCAGTTGAAGTGCTGGGTATTTGTTCGTTTTCTCCAACTCCGGCAGATGAAAATAATTTATATAAATAGGGCGTGTTACTACCTTCTTGGTTTTTATTAAATTGTATGGAATCACTTAATACATTATTTCCACTTGCGTCCAATTTATAATATGATTTTTCATTACTACCTGGAACCGGTTCTAACTTTAATTTTACATATTTTCGTATTGTTGCTGTTGTATCTTCGGTTATTGAATCTGTAGCGCTGTAACTGTCAAATGCACTATTTGTAAGCTGCACTTGTGTACTTGTTTTGGCGGTGTTAAAACTTGGATCAATTGGTATGTTACTTATAAATACATCTTCACCTAAAACATAGTTGTTTGCCTTGACATTTGTTTCATTAAAATAAGGCTTTGTTTCATCTGTATTGGGAAACCCCAAATAGTTTTTGAACAAGAAGTCCACTCTTTCCTTTATATCTAACGCGGAAGAATCCGTCATTCGATATATATATATAATTCATATTATATATATATTTATATCTAAAACGAGTCATATTTTATAGTTTTTGTAGTTGTTTTTTGTTGTTTTTGTGATTGTTTTTTGTTGTTTTTGTGATTGTTTTTTGGCAGTTTTTGTGATTGTTTTTTGTTGTTTTTGTGATTGTTTTTTGTTGTTTTTGTGATTGTTTTTGGCTGTTTTTGTAGTTATTTTGTTATTTTTGTTTTACTTATTTCAATTAACTTAACGATACATCGTTATTAAATCCTATATAAATTACAATATTTGTTGCCCCGTTTGTTGTGTCTAAAATAGGTCCCCAATTAGTTGAATTTTCTTCAAATACACATCCATAATTTGACTTATTTGATCCTTCGAAAATATTGTTAAATGTATCACCGGCATTTTGATTATACCATATTGCACTTGGACTGTATCCTCTTGATAAATTACCAATTCTAGAAGCACTATTATATGTTTGTTGAATAAAACCAAGCACATTATTATTGGAACTGGATTTTAAATATCCCAAAACGGTAGAAGAAAAATAGAAATTTTGGGAGAGAAGATTGTAGATATTTAAATATGTATATTGTATTCCCGATACTGTTGCGGTAGTGGCATCTGATTCTGTAAATTTAAATGCGATCCATTTGTATTTATTTCCAGATCCTGTTGTAGAACCATTTAAATAATATGCGGTGTCTCCTCCATTATATGTTAAAGGTGTTGTAAAACTACCTTCACCTGGTGGTTTTGTCCATGTATATCCAGTTACATCCGGATATCTTTGCGATGTATTACTTCTAAATCTTCCATTTATAAATAATAAAGTCCAATCATTTAAAACCGTTTCGTGATTTGCAATATTATTTATCGATATTGTGTTTAATTGTGTGTTGAAAACACCCATATTACTTATCTCTCCCAAATCACTTGTCGAAATTAATGGGGTTGTGATTTTACTACTACTTTTATTAAAACTGGCATAATCACAATAATAATTAATTGTTTGTGAATTTGTAATATTTGCATTTCCATTTAAATTAAATGACTGTTCATTAATACTTATTGAACCTGATGGGGATTGATTTCCAGATGTGGGGAGAGAAATACTTTGTGTAAAATAAATATCTCGGAAACGATTCGATGTTTTTGTATCGATTTCTGTGCTATTAAATTGATAGGAACCATTCGATGATATGTCCGTCCTATCTATGTTTATTTTACCACTATAACTAGAAGAACTGCGATTGGTTTTGGATATTGAGTTGATAAGACCTACCGTAATTCCAGCTGGTGAAGATGAATGGTATCTTACATATTGATATTGTGAATTTATATTACTGTAGGTTCTATTAAAAGAAACATCAAATGTTTCCACACTAGGAATACCCATACAATATGATAGTGCGGTTACATATGTTTCGGTTCCATCACGCGTAATACTTGGATTTCCCGTAATTTCATCAATATAAACTTTAAATGTAGTAGAAATACTATTTCCACCTACTTCACTGTGTTTATCAAAAGTATAATTTAATGAATAACCTAAGGATGATGGAACACCTATATTTGAGTGTAGTATATCTTCTAATGCAAAACGACCATTTAAACGAAACCCTTGTCTATTATTATTACCATTATATGGATCTATTGCGGTGGGTGCTGTAAAATAATCCACCGTGTTTCCATTTTTATTGGTTTTAGTTGGTGAAACACCAAATCCACCATATACTAATTCTTGTTTTTCTGTGCCATCGATTGAAAACGCAATCTCAGTTAAGTTGTTACTATTGTCGATAAATTTTCCATAACCAACTTCTGTGTTTTGTTGTGTAGATGAATATGGGAGAGATATTTCAAAAGTCCGAGTAGAATTTAATAATTGTAAGTAATCATTACTGGATTTATTTAAATAACGGACACTAGAATTGTTTAAATTATCTCCCGCCCAACTACCACCTGTTGGTGTCGATATTCGATATGCATAAGTTGAAACAGTAAACCATGATGATGTAGGTGTTGAACCAGTACTACTTGGTAATCGTGTAAATGATGATGTGATGGTTGTAGAATTTGCCGAATAAGAAGATGCAGATGTTAAATTATTTCTTGCCGCCGTAAAAAATCGGTATTTTGTTCCCGCTCGTAAACTACTAGTCGCAATCGAATAATTTGTATTTCGCCCCACATTAGATATACTTGTATTTGTTTGTATATTTGTATTTGTAATCGCAATACCACTTACACTTGACGATGTCGTTTCAAAGTCAAAATAAGTATTGGATGCGTCAATTAAAACACCAGCCGAACTAGCATTATTTAACTCGGTTTCAGTAACATAATATACAAATGTAATGGCACTATCCGATGAAATAGCATTTTCAGAAGAAAATTCGGGGGCAGCAGGAGCCAAAGCAGTGACAAATGATAAATCATAAAAATAAAGGGAACGATTGTCAACTGTTGGGAAGTTTTCCGCATAATTTGTTCCATATATTCTAACATCAAATGGATCGGTTTTACTTAAAATATTATTAATAGAATTTGAATTGGCTTGTTCTTGGCTAACTTTATTGATGGTTAATGTTTTATAGGTAGAGGTGTTGTAATCTTCGGAAGAAGAAAATGTTTTCGGCCATATTCCAGTCGTAAATGTAATCCATGAATTTGAATTATTGTCATAAGTTGAATTACCAGTGTTAATATTTCCAGATATTTCAATAGTGATGGTGTCAATAAATGGAATATTTTTACTTTTCAGAGAGTTTTGAAATGCAAGTTTGGCAAGTATTGTGTTAGTTGCGTTTGCTAATATATTATCATATGTCCAATTGATTTCTACATTTCCAGCCGTAGAAGCAACTTCGCCACTAGGAGAGAAAGTAGAAGGTTGTCGTGTCATTATTTCAAAAAATGTTAGATTGGTGCCACTTGTGTGTATTCTATTATGTATATTCGTAGAAAGATCGGTGATCACTTGACTTGTTTGACCAGATAAATCGCCGACAGCACCACTCGATTGAACGGAAAGATTTCGTATATCTTGTGAAATGTCTTCTATTTTATTTAAAATAGTCCCCAAACCACCACTTGCGTCAGTCGGATCACCCAACACATCTGCAATTTCTTTTAATGAATCCAAAGTGGCCGGTGCATCAACTAGTAATGCTGTTAATTGAGTATTAATCGATGATATATCACTATCTACTCGACTTATTTCATCCGCCAAGTTCTGAGAAATATCGGAAATATCATTTGTAGGCACAAAATGTGTTCCATCGTATTTTACAAACTGTCCTTCTATAATATTATTTACGCTAACATCTGATAAATCGGTAAATGATTCTTTATTGATATTTGTTAAACCAAGCCCCTTGTAAATAAATTCATTTATCTCTCCCCCGCCAATTAAATCAACCAGGTTTTTTGTGGAATCCGTATCTTTTCGATATGCGATTTCCAACTTATTTACATCTGTAAATGTTTGTGCTACATTTGTGATAATAAACCCATTTAATTCTAATTCACCAATTGATACTTGTGTCGCATCGATTACTTTAGATACAACCAATCTCCAATATTGATATTCAAGTGGTGTATTAAGAGATACTGTATAATTTTGAAATAAACTATTAGTATACCAAGTTTCATCACTTAAATCAGAAACATGTGATATTTCTGTCCAAGTAGAAGAATTATTAGAAGCAAACATTTTAAATTCTTTAGGATGGCTATTTACAACAGCGGTAGTGGTGTCGTTTTGTGGTTTAATAGTAAATGAATTTACTTTTGTAGTAGAATCTCCCATGTTAATTTGTATCCATTCACCTGAATAGCCTTGTGTAGTTGATGTGCCATCATATAAACCATAATTTGATTCAGGAACTGTTTCTACAAGTATATTATTACATAAATCGGATACTTGGCTAGATGTTAAATCCACATTAAACATGCGAAGTTCATCGAGTTTACCAGTTCCTCTATATCTAGATCCAATGTTTAAACTATATCCAAACCACCTTAATTCTGTTGGAGAAGTTGTAAATTCAAAATAGTGATGATGCCAAGCGTTTAATGTTGTATTTACATAAAAAGCACTTGAATTACCATTTGCAACTACATCTAATGATCTTTCGTTTCCATCTATATACCATTTTGCGATTTGACCGCTGCCATTTGCGATATAATACTTTACAGATGAATTTATTAAATCCATAGCAAAATAACTTCCATTACTACCAATTCTCATTAATTGAGGTATATCTGTCGAACCTTGTTCCACTGCGTAATGCCAAAAACTAATAGATGATATATCGGTTGGCAAACTATCACTTGTAGTCTGCCACCATACTTGTCCGTCTTGCGAATTATCGCCTTCTAGTGCATATCCGGTGCCATCTCTCCCTCCTGTAACAATACTTGCGGTGGTTTGTGATCCGGATATATCTTGATCTTCAAAATCTTCGTAAAATATTTGCGATGATAAAAATGAACTAGCGTTTCCTTGTGACGACAAATATAATCCGGTGTTAGATTTCCATGTGTGTGTATCTTGTGCTGACACTTGATTATCAAATCCTTTGTCTGCTGTTGAAGAGGTAGATGTTTGTTCGCTGGATGCGCTATATGTTTGATTTGAATATATTGATGAACTGGTGCCACTTAATATAGTGGTGCCATTACCGGTTTCAGTAATATATTTTAAAACAACATTTCCATTTTCAATGTTTAAGGTATTATATGGTTGGGTACTGTCATTATAACGTATAGTGAAATTCGATATATCATATGTCGTTTGGCTGCTAATATCCTTTGTGAAATTTAACTCAATCGTTCCGTTGTTTAAGCTTACATCGGTTAAAACTGGGACAATACTTTCGGTCATGGAAGTAGATAAGTTTTGCAATCGAACATTTACATTTTGCGATAAATCGCTAATATCACTTACAATAGCGTTTAAACTTAAATCGACGCGCTTTAAATAATCCAATACATCATTGATGTAATATTCGGTTCCATTATAATAAATAAATTGTTGTATTTCATCTCCCGATCCAATTTTTAAATTATCTTTTGTTCCCATATCCCTTACATATTTTACTTCTACTTCCGTTAAATTGTCTATTGTATTTAAATATGGAAGCACTGCGAGACCCGATATTTCTACAGTTGTTAAAGCTCGATTAAACATTCTAATCTCATCGATTGAACCTAAACTATTGTTATCTCCACTTCTAGACAACAGTTCTATGTCGGCAAATGTGGTTTTAGATTCAATATAAACATGATGCCATCCTGTAAATGAAGATGCGTTTAAAGTAGGTGTAATATCGAATGGAGTAAATGGTAAGTTGCTATTATTGAGGTTTATACTATATTCATTACCATCTACATATATTTTTTTTAAATTGTCACCATAACCCGACAATCGATTGCTGGTGCTATCTACAAATAATTCAATCGCATAACCGTTTAATCTGGTGATATCACTTACTAAAAACCAGTTTTCTTGCAAACATTCATAATCTTTTACCCAAAAAGAGATGGCTTTTACACCATTTGGCATATGAGAACTGGTTAAATTAAACAACCCTTCTCCAGAAACCCCTTTTTTACTGTAACCGATGTTATTTACACCGGCTTCAAATGTGCCTTCTGTTTGAAAATTACCGATGTGTCTAGTATCATTAAATGTTTCAAAGTAAACTTGACCGGATATATCGTTCGGATTAACTAGATGGACATTAGATGAAGCGTCTGTTACTGCGTTTGCACTGTAGTCCAACGAAATATTTACCTTTCCATCTTTAATATATATCTCTCCCAATGGGACATCGATTTCATTTTGTTTTACGGTGAAATTTGCCAGATCGTATGTTTCTAGATATGCGATTTCAGAACTAAATGTTAATTCAATAAAACGATTATTACACAAATCAACATTGGTAAGTTTAGCTCTTGAAATAACCGTGGATGTTGACACAGATGAACCGGAACTATCTGCAGTTGATAATACAGATATGACATTTCCTGTTATAGTAACATTGTTTCCGGCAACTAAATGGTCGCCAATATTGTTTGATAAATCTAGAAAATAATCCCATCTTACAGCAGCAGACCCTATGGTTTGATGTGATTCTGGCAAGTCATCTACTGGATCTGGTGGTGGATTTACTAAACCATATACATTATCTGATGTGAGTAGTAAACCAGACATTGTTAATATAATATAAAATTAGACAAAAATTAATTATATATTACTACTTACTATTATTTTACCTTTTACGCAATACTGTTAAAAATAAAAATATAAATTACAAAGTGATAACCTTGGTAAAGTAAGCCCAGAAAAAGATACCTACAAAACATTTTGCAAACAAGTCCAAGATATTAAAACCAACATTTTTGCTTTTCTCATCCATCATGTAAAGAACGCCATACATACTCCACAAAATAAAGAATGACCAGTATAATATACTATTGTCAAACTTATATTTTCCCTTTAGAAATGTTGCGTATATGTAATAATACATTGCGAAAAAAGCGGCAAATCCAGTAGTGAAACCCATGTTTTTACTGATTGTTCCTATCTCTCCCAAATATCCCATACCAAGCATAAGACCATTTAAAATAAGAATCACTAAATAAGTACCTAAGCGTAGACGACCGCCAGTATTATACAAAAATGCCAAAACCAATACTAAAAGCATAATTGGTGTAGTCATTGACCAATCTAAATATCGTGTTTCGTTTATTTCTTTATAATCAACTTCTTTTTTCTTTAACTTTTCAATAAATGTTCCATAGAAATAGGTAGCAATAACAGATATGGCTGTTTCTAAATTTAAGATATGACGAGCTTTGAAATCTTTTGTTCGCATAGATTCAATAAAAGTGATTGTGGCAGTTGTTAGAAAAAATACATAGGTGATGTAAAATGTATTACGAACGGTCTTATCGCTGGCCATGCCAATAAATCCTTCTTTACCTTTTTTATTAACATGTCCCATTGATTCTTTATGTCCCATTGATTCTTTATGTCCCATTCCTTCTTTTTTTGAAAGCATAAGTGTAAGTTTCTTTAACGAATTTGTTAAATCCATGTATATACATATATAATATAAAAATGTATGGAAGTATGGATGTATAAAACAGTTAAATTGAATTAATTAAATTAATTACATAAATTAGTAATTATAAAAACAAATCATATACATAAATAAAAAGGTTATTTTATACTGTAATATAAAATGGAATGTGGCGTGTGTTATTCTAATGAAAATCTGGTAATTACCAATTGCGGACATAAGTTTTGTATTAACTGCTTAACGACTTGGAGAAATATAAATAATAATTGTCCTATATGCAGAACACATGTAGTTCATACTCTACCTGTTAAAACACATAAACCAGAAAGGCGTATCACGCGGTCAATGACTAAAAACGAGCGTGAAATGAAATTTTACAATGAGTTTAGGCAGCTAATATTTAGAGATGAACCGCCTACGCGTAAAGAAAAAATAGAAATAATAAATAAAGTAATGAAACTATGCTTTCAAAATTATAGCTTGATGAATCCTCACATTTATAAAGTTATTCATGATGTGTTATTTAAAACAACTGACCAACAATATATTATCGCCAATAGAGAAATACTTAAAATTCGTTTATTAGAAATCAAGCCATATATCAATCATTCGTCCACCATACCACTAATATATCAAGGAAATTATGAAGATACGGAAGATACTGATGTTGACGATGCCCAAGCTATCGCAAACGACGATGATTACTATGATTATGATTACGATTAATATAAAATAAATTTTATCAATTCCATGATAAAATTTATTTTCATTTGTAATTTAATTTATAATTTCATTTTTATTCCCATTTAATTTTCATTTATTATTTATTTATAATCTACCATTTACACATAAACACGCCGTATTTTCTTTGGATCTTGGGGATTTTTTATTAATTTTGCTATCAATATAGGATTTTCTCCTGTTTTCTTTGCGTTTTTATAACTTTCCAAATCATATAATTCACCCGTTTTAGCATATGGTGCATCTCTTTTAAACGCAAACTTTTTACCATCAATTGTAACTGGAGTAGCCGTCCAAGCGATCGATACTACATTTCTCTTTTTAAATTTATCACTTTGTTCCTTTGTAAATGAAGGCACCGTTAAGTAATCATTTGGATTATCGCTAGTCACAGAATAGCACACAATATTTTCCTTACCCGAACTATGTATAGAACAATCAATAGATGAACTTTTAATTTCAGTTAAAATATCCTTTTTCACATTTTCTTTAATGCTACTAATTTCATGTAACGCTTCATCCGTTGTAATAACCAAATTTTCATCAAATTTACTAACATCTCTAGCTTGCAGTCTCTGTGATACTACTGGTTCCTTTTCTTCTTTTGTAGGCGCATCTTTATCACCCAACAATTGCTTTTCCGAAAAAGTCATTAAATACATAAACACTTTTACACTTCTAAGGTCTGGAGATAAATCAGCATGACTGTTAATACGAACTGCTCGTCCAATAACCTGCTCTTTTCTAACCGGATGCCAATATGGTTCCACAATATGAACATATCGCACATTTTTCAAATCAATACCCTCAGCACCACTACTTGTAATCATGAAGATTTTAACAACCTCTCCATAATGATTGTGGGGATGAATCGCCGTAATTTGTTCCCTTAATGAAGTTGGGACAATTCCCCAATTACTATTAAACACATTTCGTATGATTTCCTTTTTCTCTTCATCTTCTGTTCCCGTATACAGAGCAAAACTGGGCTTACTAAGTTCTTCTTGTGTCATATCAATCAACCACTTACCAGTATCGTCCTTTTTTATTTTAAACTCTGAGTATCCATTTTGTTTTAGTATCAAACTTAATATACCAATTCCTTCTAATGTTCTAAATTGCGAATAAATTAAATGCGTTCCTTTATGACTATCTTTTTGAATATTACCTAATATTTTACGAAACTTGGGGCTATATGTTTTTAAACCATCCATCGTTAAATATTGGTTTGATTTGTCTTCTAATTTTTGAATTGCTTCCGTGATTCTAGCACCATAGTCTTTGTTTACCATTTCTTCAATAACAGCACTATCATCCACCTGAAAACGACCATCCACATTTTCTATGCGTTGATTTACAGTAGCATTATCAATGACATCTTCATCTAACTCTACTGCCGGACCTTTTTCTGATTTTACTTTTTTTGTTGGTAAAGGGCGTGTAATATCGGGTGGAAATACAAAATTGCAAAAAGAACGGGAGAAAATTCGGTAAGTAGAAGTTCCTTCGTCGAAAATGTCATCTCCCGATTGTTTTTTCTTTTTTGCCGATCGTTCTGCTTCTTTGCGTTCAACATCACGAGCCGATTCATAAATCCCGATTTGATAATTACTCATTGGTATTTTGTAAATAACAATATCTTTTGCCGGTTCAAACTTGGGCAACAATTCTTCTTTGGCACTTCTAAAATATGAAGTTAACCCCAAAATTCTTCTTTTAAATAAATCATTGTTAATCATTGAACCATCACGAGGATTAATAAATAGCTTTTTAAACCCATCTAGTGTATCTGGAAGTGCTTTGTTGTTTTCTACCTTCACGCGAGACTTGTCCGTTGCCAAATAATTTTTAGATAATATGCTGACAACACCTTGTATAAAATCATTTTCACCAATAGTGTTTTGTTCTCCAACAGCAACACCTTTATACATCGTTTTTGAGAACTTGTTTTCAAACGAAAAAGGATTGCGCGTAATACTTAATGTTCTGGCAGTTGGCTTGTATTCAATATAATCCACTAATTTATTTGATTTTAATATGGAACGAATGTAATCGGTATTTACCTTTTTCTTAGTTTTAACATCTATTTTGAAATGATAGGTTTTAATGTATCCTCTTAGCATATTAAATAAAATACCGATTTCATTAGGGTAATTTATCATGGGTGTTCCAGTTAAAAACACTACTCTACAATCAATTGCGTCCATTAAATATTCATATAATTTCACTGATAAACTGTTTTTTTTTCTGGTTTTCAACTTGTTTACAATTCTACTTACAAAATTATGTGCTTCATCAATAATAACCACACGATGATCAAATGGATTTGAACGACCGTGTTCTTCTTCCGCTTCTTGTTCTAATTTAGTTAGATGGTCTAATCGCATACCGTTGTATCTAAAAAAACGATATTTCTGCATGATCATTTCGTTGATTTGTTTGTCTAGTAATTGTTGTTGAGTTTCGGATAATTGACCATAGTTGGATTTTTTCTTAACATCCACCATCCACGCTCCCTTATTTCGCTTAATAAATTTCAAACTAACCCCGAGTGCCTTATGTAATGCGTTTTCCAATTCTTCGTTGCCTTTTGTATCTACAAATTCCCAATATTGATTGGTGCGATATAAAGGATCGCCGCATTTTTTCAATTCTTTTACATAGTTCATTTGAAGAGAAGCGGGTGTCATTATATAAATTTGTTTGTCGTTTTTTAAACCTTCGGCTATACCAATGGAACCACATGTTTTACCAGCACCTAAACCATGATAAATAAGAAGTCCTCTATATGGAGAATATAAGTTAATGTAATCTCTTATGATTTCTTGATGTGTAAATAAACTAACTGGTTTACCATCGCCACTTTTCTTTTCCTTTCTTGTTTTGTATGGTTGGAATAGTTTGTTTATGAAATTAGAAAAGATTTTGCGGTTGTTTAAGTAATAGGAATCGGCGCGCAAGTTGATTTTTTTCTTTGTGGATGGTAATCGCTGTTTAATGGTTGAATCGCCGATAATAATACTTTCTTCTCTTAAATCGGTATAATACGCATCACGGTCTGAACGATCCATTGTAGTGATAATGACTTCTTCTCCTTCTTCCTTGTCTTGTTTTTTATCGTCTGTTTCTTTTTCCTCTTTTTCTTTTGTTTCTTTTTTATCGCTTTCTTTATCTTTCTTTACTTTTTCTTTCTTTTTAGGTTTGACTGCTGGTTTAGGTTTTTCGTCTTTATCTTCAACATCTCCCATTTCAGCGACCTCTTCAACTGTCGCCATCTTTTCATCAGGTGCTTCTTCTTCATCATCTCTCCCCTTTTCATCTTTAAAAATTAACCCTCTTGCACCTCTGAAAAAGGCAGTAAAATCAATATTGTTGTCTGTTTTATCAATAATCGCTATTTTCTTTTCTGTATCTTTGTCTGTATCTTGGGTAGAAGATTCTGTGTTAGGCATCATTATTATATCTTCCTCCCCTTCCCCTTCTGTTTGCTTTGCTTTGTTTTTTTCTTGCTGCTGTTGTAGAAAAGGGTTCTGTGATTTTATTTTTTGTCCTTGTTTTATGTTTCTTTTTTGGACTTGGCTTTGAGTTTTCTTAGGTATTAAAATTTTATA
>Ga0255754_10000216_pt1 | contig 45516 bp, 53 predicted proteins | sample 101ome_22_FD_179954 | JGI IMG/M metagenome (GOLD analysis project Ga0255754, IMG submission 179954) | Coastal salt marsh microbial communities from the Groves Creek Marsh, Skidaway Island, Georgia - 101412BT metaG (version 2) | ecosystem: Environmental > Aquatic > Marine > Intertidal zone >... | reverse complement strand
TCATCACCAAATGTCAATCCTACGTTTGCAGGAATATTAACATCATTTGTAGCAGTTAAATCTATATCAGCACCTGAAGTAATTTCAGCAATTACTGGTGATGTTAAAGTTTTATTTGTAAGTGTTTCTGTTCCTGCTAATGTAGCAAAAGAACCATCACTTAACGCTGTATTAAATTGAGCAGTCGTACCTGTTAAAGTATTACTTGATAAGTTTATAGTTTTATTTGTTAGAGTTTGTGTATCTGATAATGTTGCAACAACTGTATTATCAATTCCTACAGTTAATGTATTTGTCGCACCAGATGTATTAATACCAGTACCTCCAGCAATTGTAAGTGTTTCACTGTCTAAGTCAATAGATAATGCACCACCTGAATCACCTTGGAAGTCTAAGTCTTGTGCTGTAACTTGTGAGTCAACATAATCTTTAACAGCAGCAGAAGTAGGAATAGTTGTATCGTTATCGTTTGAACCAATTCCTTCAGACTCTATTACAATAGCTGAACCAGCAAAATCAGCAACTTCTACATTTGATAGAGAGTTACCTGTACCGTTTGCATCAAAAGTTTTATTTGTTAAAGTATGTGTTGATGAATCTGTTACAACTGAACTGTCAATAGCAACTGTTACAGCATTGCCTGTTGCTGAAGTATCTATTCCAGTACCACCTGAAACAGTTAATGTTTCAGTGTCTAAATCTATAGCGATTGTACCACTATCAGTTGTTAAATCTAAATCTTGTGCTGTAACTTGTGAGTCAACATAAGTTTTAATTGATTTCGCAGAAGCAAGAGTATCATCACTTGCAGATACAGCAGCTAAATCTGTATCAACAACACCTGAAGCGAAATCGGCAACTTCAAGGTTTGTAATACTGTTACCAGTGCCGTTAGCATCAAATGTTTTGTTTGTTAAAGTATGAGTTGATGATGCTGTTAGTACGTCAGCGTGTGTACTAATTGTGATTGTATCACCCGAAACTGAAGTATCAATGTTTGTACCACCAGTAAATGTTAATGTATCTGTTCCTAATGCAACACCATCGTCTGTACCACTATCAGCAGCAATATCTAAAGTTGTTGATATTGTAGCCGTACCAGCCGCTGTTAAACGACCTTGTTGGTCAACAGTAAATGTTGGTATTGCAGTTGAAGAACCATAACTACCTGGAGTTACAGCAGTATCATCTAAATCAAATGTAACTTCGTTGTTAGAAACTGTTGCAGTTAAACCTGTATCACCTGTAAACGTTAAAGTTTCACCAGTAGTAAATGTGTCTGTGTTTGATCCATCAGATAAAGTAAATGAACCAGATGGTACAGCAGCAAAACTTAAATTACCTGAACCGTCAACTGTTAAAAATTGACCGTTTGAGTATGTACTTGGAAGAGTATAAGTAACGTCTGAAGCTAATGAGTTGGGAGATTTAAGAGCTACATAATTAGAACCATTACTGGTACCTTCGTTTAATTTTATTGTACCACCTGTGGTAGCATTATTACCAATAAGCAATTCATCAATTGCTTTATTAGAGTCTACTATTAAACCAGAAGACGCAGTTAACGTTCCTGGTGTGTGATTTAGTAAATCTACAAAATATTGACCACCAATTAGTTTTGGTGTATTTGATGTTGAGGTTGGATCACCTATATAAAGTCTATGACCATTACCACCTGCACCTGTACTTGTTGCGCCAGTATCATATACATAGGCCAATTCCCCTTGGTTTAGTCCACTTGGTGCTGTAGCGCCTGTGGTTCTTTTAATTTTTATTATTGTTGCCATTTATCTCTCCCTTTAAAATGTGCCACCGTTTAGAATTAAGTTTCCACTTTCAGTTAGTATATCATTTCGACTTGTCCATTTTTTAGAACTGTTATCATATTGTAATAATGCACCATCATTTAATGTTGATACATTTACATCAGCCAAACTATTTAATCTAGTTGAAGCTGATGGTACCGTAACAGATACCTGTTTAGGACCTGCTGAGGTAGTTGTGTTAATTTTAGCGGTTATATTAGCCATTATTGCCTTTAAAAATTATAATTTTCTAATATTTATAATAGTTGGGCAATATACAATGACTAAATTAGTTATTTTTCCTCATTTTTTTCAAGTTTAATTTCTTCTGCTATAACATTGTCATAATGTTTTTGTAAAACATTTACTTTTTCTAATTCTAATGAAAGTCTTAGTCTGTTAGACTCTAAGTCTTGTCTTATTAAAATAGAATTTAAACATTTTGTTGATAAATCACTTCTTTTATATTCTTTTCCGTCAATTATGAACGTTTGTTCTTTAGTTTGTGTATTCAATTCACTACTCATTTTTTCTCCTTATTATTAATTATTATTAAACATTTGGCCTTATAGTCATTATTCCTTCAATAACTCTAGTAACCGTACTATCTGACGCAGTTATATCAACGTCATAAACATATCGTGCTGGTGCATCTAAAGCTGCTGTTTGATCAGCAGTTAAAGATAATGCAACAACACCTGTTGTTGGTTCATTGATTGTAGTTGTAATAGTGGTTCTTGTTCTTGTTGAACTGTAGCCAAGTGCCATCTTTGCAGACGCAGTATATCCAGTTAAGTCTAATGCGTTACCATCCGAGTCTTTAACTGTTATTGATGAGCTAAAAGTTGCACCTTGTTCTACTATTAAGTTTGCTATCGCTGCCATAGTACTATTTATACGACTAAATATCTCATATGAATTTAAAAATTGTTGATATAATTAATAATTATGATGAGATGATTAAAATTACAAATAATGCTTCTAAGTATCATCCTAGAAACTTTTTAAATTTTGAAAAAAGAATTTATGGATACAGTAATTTTTTTTCAGTATATTTAAATGATGAATTAATAGCAATTTCTGGTATTTGGCAATCAAAGACTTGGCCAAAAAATTACTATAGAGTTGCTGATAGAACTTTTTATTTTCCATCTTTTAGACAAAACAGCTTAAGTAACTCATTGAATACACCTTATAAGGATATAAGTAGCAGTTATTTAATTCCTATGCAAACCGAAATTGTCGTTAAAAAAAATGGTTTTCCATTTTATAGTATGTTTGCACATCCTAATGCTCTACAAAGATCAATCAACTTACAAAATAAAAATAGTAAATACAAATATAAGTTTATCAATGAATTATATTGGACATGCCATGCTAAACCTAATAAACTTCATAAATATTGTTGGCAAAATGTTGCAATTTTAGAAAAATATAAAAATATTAATTTACCAAAATATGAATAATTACATTACAGAAATTAATATTGATTGTGATAGACAAAAACTACTTAATGAATTTAATTCAGTAGAGTTAGTTCCATACACACCAAGTAGACCGATCAAAGCTGACACATGGTTTTCGTATCAACCTGACTGGTTGACTTTAACAATAAAAGATTATTCTAATTTTCCAGAAATAAAAAAAATCAAAGACTTAATTATGAACACATTTAAATTAGAACCAATAGGTAAATTATTTCAGTTATCTAAAGGAGTAGAAATTCCACCACATAAAGATATGGGTCATAGATCATGTATTAATATTGTTTTAAGTAACGATCCTGCACCTGTGACATATAAAAACTATGGAGATGTTGTTTATAAAACAGCTATATTAAATGTTTCAAAACGACATAGTGTAAACGCTGGCCCACAAAGAAAAGTAATAAAGTTTCAGTTAGGTAGATTATTTTATAGTGACGCAGTAAAGATATGGAATTCAAAACAGTTAATTATGTAAACTTACTTTAATTAATATAACAATGGTGATAGTCAAAAGCAAGTCTCCATAAAAATCGTTTACCTTTTACTTCATTTCTCTTATGTAAACTATGCCATTGGTCCATAAATATAAAATCTCCTGAACGCCAATCTGAATGATGGTAAATATACTTATTCTGAAAAACATGAAGTTTTAATTCCTCTATTAAAAATGTATAATCTTTCATTGTTTGACGATGCCAAAGTTTTTGAATATAATGGTATGTAAGATGTAATCCCTTTTCTTTGTCATATGGATGAGTGTAGATAAGTGGTTTTGTAACTGCATTTTTAAACGCTGGATGTTCCGTATACATTTTCAACTCTTTATCACCTTCTTTTAGATGATAAAATGTATTATTTACAAACTTAAACGAACCATCAATTTGAAGTAATAACTCTTTATCTGTTTCAGGCAAATCTCTATATGCTTGTCTTACATCACAAAAACTTGTAACACTATCAATGCCAGGTTTTATACAATAGAGTGCAACACATGACTCAAAACCAGAGTCTCTTGCATTACCATTGCTATGCCAACCAAGTTCACCGTCTGCAAAAATACCAATTTTTTCACCATTACTATCTCTTTCGTTAGTAACACGACAAAGATCAGGATATCTATCATCATTCATAAACTGTTTTGGCTGAACAGTTCTTCCAATTGTTCTTGCTACTCTAACTATTTCCTCATTATTTAAATTTTGGTTTCTTACAATTATTACATTATCTGTTGCAATTGCTCTACCCATTTTCAAAATATTCTCTTTGCTGGCAGTTTTCAAGTCAATATCATAATGTGTTACTTTCATTGTAAATCTTTCTGACCATTAATAGATAAGATCATTCTAACATCATCAGTTTCACCAAAATTCCATGCACTATGTAAAGACCCTGGATTTACAAACCAAGCACTACCATCAGCTGGTAAATGTTTAACTTCAGGAAATTTATCTTTCTTACTTTTTACAGCAGTCATTGCCCAAGGATTTGTTTTTAATGAAATATAAACACGAATACTATAAGTGGTATCATAATCAATATGTGGTAAAATTGTAGCACCAGGTTCTTTAACAACAAGTCTACAACGAGTCACTGGCGACTTAAACATATTGATTACTTCCTCAACATAAGTATCTTTATATTCTGATAATATTTTACCATAACATCTCTCATCTTCTTTATTATTTCGATAATACTTTAAATCTTCTTTTAGTTGAGTTATTGGTGTTTGTTTATACTTATCACTTAAATATGGACTACCGCAAGTTTCACTAATATTATCTTGCAGGTGACTAAAATTTTCAAAACATTTTAATAACCTATCAACATCAACTTTTATATGACTTATTTTTTTAAAATTTGGTAATTCTGTTCTTTTTTTAAGAATTGTGGTGGTCATAGTGATTTCCTTCAAAAGGTGCAAAAATATTTATCCATAAAACGTTTGTCGGGCCCCTTTCATTGTGACCAAATAAATTTAAAATACCATATGATATAAATGACATAGGTAATAGTAATATAGTATATAATAAAAGTTGTGTACTAATCAAACCTAAACTCACATAAGTAGCAATAAGTATAATCCATTTATATTTGTGCATAAAAATAACTCTTGGATTTTTGTATAAGTCTAATACAAATTTTCTAGGTATTTGTTTAACACGATACAATGAGAATAAAACTTCATGCCATTTTTTATAATTTGGACTATGTGGATCTTTGTTAGTATCTGAGTAAGCATGATGCATCCGATGTAAGCCACTCCAACTTAATGGTGAGCATGCACTTGAAATAACTCCCAAGTAAATAACAATAGTTTCTAAAAAAGAAGATAATTTTACTTGCCTATGAGATAGGCACCTATGGTATCCTATGGTAATTCCAAAAAGTACCATTACCCAATAAAAAAGGTAAAAATATAAAATATGCACCATAACGAAAAAAGTTTTTAAGGAGTTTCCATACTCCACGAAACTAAGTTGTCATTACAAAAATTAAGTCTATTTTCTACATGTGAACTAGTAGCTGTTTCATTTTTAAACTCGAAATAACTAGTTTCATCTTTAAAAACAGTTGTATAAGTTTCTGTTAAACCAGAAACAGTTTTGACGGGTTTTTGTAAAATTTTACCTTGATCAAAATAACTATCAATTAAAGCAGTCATATCGCTTTGTTGAAAGTTAAAAACGACGCCATCATTTGGTTTTGAATATATCATTTTTATTGTATAAGACATATTACTATTTATATAACTCCAACTATGTGTATTCTATCTTTTTTTGAGGCATTTAAAGCTGTATGATATTGTGTAGTATCTACAACATAATAGTTACCATCTGCTGGATAATTTTTTATCTGCCTGTCTATAATCATAAAACAACTCTCATTGGTTTCAATAGGTATATGTATCCTTTTTGATAAGTCCTTGTGATAAGTGTAACATGTTTTTGATTTTAAATTCATTACTCTGGTTCTGTACATTTTTAGTTCATCTATAATACTATTTGTGTATGGTAAATCAAAAATAAATTTATTGAAGTCTGTTTCCTTATATCCCATTTCATATTTTTCATTCCATTTACCCACACCCCAAAATGGATCTAAATTATCTTCAGTACCTTGAAGACAAATCTGCTCATCAAACTTAGGTAAAAGTTTTAACTCTTGTTTAATTTTTTCTAAATCTATGGACATATCGTAATATCCTTTATTCTATGTGGTTGATTTAATATCCACTCAATAATAGAAACGCAATAATCAATTGACATTTTTTTATCTTCTATATGAGCCACTCTAGGAGAGTCAAAGTAACCAAATTTTACAATTGTAGTATCTATGTTTTGATAAAATAGTTGTTCATTTGCCTTTTCTAATGCTGTCTTTTCAATGGCATAAAGATGACTATATTTTTTTATTCCATCTGATGAATTAGAACCTATATTAATAATCTTTTTATTTAACTTTGATGCTTCATATAATAAGTTAACCTGTGAAAAACCATCATGTTTACAATTAATAAAAACATCACAGTCTTTTAAGTCGTCAACTGTGTTATATTTTTCACTTAATGCTTTACCAAGGCCTCTTCTAATTCCTGTTATGTAAAACTTCATTATGATCCTATTATCATATATCTATCAAATTTATTTAATGGCATTACATACTCATCTAAAATATTTAAGTTTATAGACTCTTTAAATTCTTCAATAGATTTTTTACAATTTATATGTTCTTTAATATCAAAATAGTTATTACTTTGTAATACCATTAAAGAAGCTGTTTTCTTTTTTTTAATAAAATTATTTAATACTTTATCGGATATATGTTCACAAGATGTACAAACAACAATATCAAATTCAGAAATATCATATTCTGATATATCGGCAGTTTCAAACTTAACATTTGAAAACATTTTTTTACCAATATCTTTACACATTGGATCAATATCAAAAGATATTACCCTTTCTGTAGTATACGTTGACAATAACTGTGCTGATAGGCCATACCAACCTGCTGCCACACAGATTTTAGGGTTATCAAACATCTCTAAATGTGGCTTTAATTTGTCTATTAACCAAGTCTTACTTTTAATTTGATTTTCATTAACACTATTGATTATACTTTTTGTCAATTCATCTTTAGTAAACCTATCAATAGTATTTAAAACATCACTATAATTTATCATACTAAATATATATACAAGATGAAAAGAGTGATTTACAGTTTATATATTGATATACCAGATGATGAGTTAGATTATCAACCACCATTTATGTGGGATAACATCTCTAAAACAAATCGAACAAAAGAATTATTTAAAAAACATTATCACAAACTTTTAGAGGTAAAAAAACAATACTCTAAAAATATCAATGTAGATTTTAAAATGTATGAGTGGGATGATCAGTATAAAAAGTATTACAAATTTTTTAAAGAGAAATATCCAGAAATAACAACCTATAACATAGTAAATTTTTATAAAATTCATTTACTGTATGAATTGGCTAAAGAGTATGACGAGATATTATACCTAGACTTTGATGTTGTGCCAGTTACAAAAGAGTCCTTTTTTGATGTTTGGGATTTAACAAAAGGAATATGTGTTTTAAATAATAATAATTCAGTAAACAAAAAAAACAAAAAAGTACACGAAATAAAAAATCATAGTGTAAGAAGTCCAACGGCAAAATACTTTAACACTCAGGCTATGTTAATAGAAACAGGTCACAGTCCTGTAAATGATGTTATCAATACAGGCATAATTGGAATTAACAAAGAGCACTTAAATCAATTAAATTATTTTAAAAATTTTAGAGAAGTTTTAGATTTAATGAGTAAATTAAGAGATGATAAAAGTTACGACTTATTTCCAAAAAATATTGTTGATATATTTGGTTACGACAACGAAACCTTGTTTAGTTATAAATTAAAAACAAACAACGTAAACGTGCAATGGTTAGATAATAAGTGGCATAATTTTTATGATTTAGAATATTATATACCTAAAGATACTAAACTACTACACGTTATTAATAAACGTTTTGAATATGTATGGAGATTTTATGAAAAATGTGATTTATAGTTTTTATATTGACATTGAGCCTAATAATTCAAAACATACAAACACTAAAAATAAACTAAAAACCTATTATACTGAATTAGTAAATATCAAAAAAGATTATGCTAAAAAGTGCAATGCTGACTTTGTTATGTTTGGCCAAGATGAGGTTTATGATAAGTTTAAAGGTAGATATGATTTGTATGAGTTTGATACATTAAACTTTTACAAACACTTTTTATATGAAAATCTTTTTGACAAATATGACAATATTTTATATTTAGATTTTGATGTTATACCAAATACTAATCAATCTTTTTTTGAACAATTTAATATGAATAAAATAAATGTTCGCTCGGTAAATTCAACAGTTCAAAATACGTGGTCTGAAGACGCTTTAACTAAAAGACTTGAAAAAGAAAACCACGATGATATAATCAACGTTCATTTTGATAAGTATAGTATGTACATAAAAGCTTTAGCAAAACAATCTATGTTTTTTACAAATGAAAATTACAATGTAACCTATGATGTTATTAACACAGGTATAATATGTGCAAGTAGTAAAATATTAAAACAAGTGCAACTTATGAAGAATTTAGATAATTTAATTAATCTTTTAAACAAAGCAAAATCTGAAGAATATTTTGGAAATACTATTAGTTCTATGTATGAACCTAATAACGAAACATTTTTTACATATCTTTTGGAAAAAAATAATATAGATTGGTTTGATCTACCTAAAACCTGGCACGATATGTTATTAAAAAATGATGATATATCTGATGCTAATATGTTACATTTTATAAACAAAAAATTTGAAAGTTATTTTAATGCAACTTGATCCGTATAATTTAGATATATTTGTTGATATAACGACTAACTGTAACGCTGGTTGTCCTATGTGTCATAGAACAAACCCTAAAAATAAGTGTAAAACAGCTGAGTGGTTACCAACAATAGATTGGTCTTTAGAACAATTTAAAAAAGCATATCCTGAAAATGTTATCAAAGTTGCTAGAAAATTAACAATTTGTGGTACGTGGGGTGATCCTATTATTAATAAAGATTTTTTAGATATTATAAAATATGTGAGGGAAACAAACAAAAATGTTATACTAAGTATTCACACTAATGGCTCTTTAAGAAATGAAGATTTTTGGTGGGAACTTGGAGTGATTGGTGGTAAAAAATTAAATGTTAATTTTGCAGTTGAAGGCATATCTCAACAAATGCACGAACTTTATAGGCAAAAAACTTTTTTAAATAAAATACTTAATAATATGCAAGTTTTATCTAATACACAGGCTAAAGTTGCCACACAAACAATTATCTTTAAACATAATGAGCAACATTTAAAAGAAATAGAAGAATTGTGTTACAAACATGGTTCTAAATATCATCAACACATTTACACAGATAGAACATTTATTAATAATACTTACTCATTTATTGATAGTAATGGTTTTAGTAAAAAACTTGAGCGATCAATACCTAAAATACCTGAAAACACTTCAATTAAGTTAAATAAAAATCTTGGAATAAAAAAAGAAAATTCAAAAATAAATGTATGGTACACACGAAGACAAGAAACAAAATCTACAAATTCAAATAATATTTCATGTAAGTGGTTAAGAGATAATAAAATTTTAGTTAATCCAGATGGTCAAGTATTACCATGTTGTTATTTTGCAAACACTCATTTTTTCAATTCAATAACAAAAATTGAAAATACTTTGGTAACACATCCTTTAATCAAGCATTACAATCAGTATAAAAAAAGTCATAATGTTTTTCACAATAATTTATTAGATATTATAAAGAATGACTGGTTTAGAAAGAAGTTGCCTGATAGTTGGAAAAGTAATAATCCTGTGTCCCAATGTTCAAAATTTTGCGGATCTTAAAATGAAAAAGTCTTTTATTAAAGAATTTTACAAAAAAAATAAGTCATATTGTGCTATGCCTTTTAAAGAAATATATGCAGATAATGCTGGTAGATATAAATTATGTTGTCACGCTAAACCTACAAACGAATTGAAAAAATATACAACTGAAAATACAACTCCTTTTGATTTTTTTAACTCACCCGAAATGGAAGAAATAAGAAATAAAATAATTATTGGTAACAAAATTGATGCATGTAAAACTTGTTACAAATTAGAAGAAACGGGTGAGTCATATAGGAATGGCAAATATCTTAACAAATATGGTATAGATATGGAAGTAAAAAACGTAGGCCTAAAATTAAGAATACATGGATCGTATTGTAACTTAGGATGTTATATGTGCCATCCATACAACTCATCTACAAGAAGAAATGAATTAAAACAAATCTATGGTGAAAAAGGTATATGGGGAGATCCGTTTAAGTCTGTAAAACACAAACAATGGAATGATATAACAAAAGATATACTAGACAACATACATTTAGTTTCTTATATGAATATTACTGGTGGTGAACCATTACAACTTCCCAAACATTGGCAATTTTTAGATTTAATACCTAATGAACACGCAAAACATATAAAATTATCTTATGACACAAATTTAACTGAATTAAGATATAAAGATAAATCTATATTTGATTATGTAGAAAAATTTGAAAATATAAAATTGGGTGTTTCATGCGATCACTATGGTAAAAAGTTAGATTGGATAAGATATCCAATAGATAGATTAAAATTTGAGTCAAACATAAAAGAAGCACACAGCTTAATACATCAGTTGAATTGCACAGTTTCATTATTAAATATATTTGATTTAAATGAAATATATGACTACTATATGAAAAAATTTAATGTTCACACAACGTTTGTTAATATAGTTAGAGGACCTCAATTTCTTTCAATAAGAAATTTAAATGAAAAACAAAAAAATTATATATTAAAAAAATATGAACACAAAGATTACTTTGATTATATAAAGGCAGAGTTGATTTTAGATCCTATAGATGTTAATAATACTAAAATGAAACAGTATTGTGATAACTTGTCAAAACATAGAAAATTTAACTGGAGAGAAATGTGGAATGAATTTGGAAATTAGCAAAACAAGATTTTTTAAAAGAAGAAGTATAAACCTTGATATAACTCATCGTTGCACTTTACAATGTCCTAAATGTAATAGACAAATATTTTCTGAAAGAAAACTAAAAGTGCCTGGACAAGATATGACTATTTCTCAGTTTACAAAGATTATTAACTTTTATAATACAATTACTTTTTGTGGCCAAATATCTGATCCCATATTCAATCCATATTTTATTGATTTTTTAAAAATAGCTTACAAAAATAATATTAAGATTGATGTTAAAACAGCAGCATCACATAAGTCAATAGATTGGTATAAAAGGGCATTTGAAGCAAATCCTAATGCACAATGGACATTTGGTATAGACGGTCTGCCAAAAGATAGTCATTTACACCGCATAAATCAAAATGGTAAATATCTTTTTGAAGTAATGCTTATGTCTAAAAAATACATTAAAAATGTTGTATGGCAGTGTATAGTATTTTCATATAACGAAAATAATATAGAAGAAATAAAAAATATTGCAAAAAATAATAATATTACTTTAATGTTTTATTACTCATCAAGGTTTTATGAAAATGACCCTCTTAAACCTAAAAATAAAAACTACTATATTAAAAGAGATTGGTTAGATAGGAGTAAACTGAAATGAAAATAAAACCCAAATGTATGATAAAACCAGCTTCAAAAAATGATAATAACTACATAGACCATCAATACCTAGGACACTCAGCAAAAGGATTTATATTGCCATGTTGTTGGTGTGATATACCAAATCCTAAAAGTGATGATGAAATAAACAAATTGTTTAAAGAAAAATTACATATAGATAACAATGATTCTATTGAAGAAATTGTTTTATCGGACGAATGGATAAGTTTTTTATCAACACTGATAGATAATCCATCTAAAGCATCTAAAGTTTGTAAAAAATATTGTTCGGTAGAAAATAAAATGAATGTGATTAAAAAAGTTACTATTCATTCAAAAGATAAAGTAAAAGATTTTAAAAAATAATGATAAAAATTTGTACAGTATATTTTGAAGGCAAATACACACCAGACTATGTTAAAAAACTATACAATAGTTTAAAAAGAAACAGCACCATACCATTTGAGTTTATATGTTATAGTGATAATCCAAATGTAAAAGCAGACACAATAATACCTCTACCAAAACATTCAGATATTAAATTACATTGGCACAAACTTGCGTTTTTTTCACCACTATTTGCTTATCAAAAACCAGAAGATGAAATAATCATTATGGATATAGATCAAGTTATAGTTGATAATATTGATGATATGATTAGTTGGCCTGTTGCTGATAATGAACTAGTGTCATATAATAAATGGTGGAATGACACAAAACTCACACTTAATGGTGGTTGGTATAAGTTTAAGTCTGGAACATTTAGATATGTTTGGGATGAATTTATAAAAAATATAGAATATTATCAACTTAAATATTATAACAACGGTGTTGTTCACCACAAATATTATGGGGAACAAAATTATGTTGAAGATATGATAAGGCATAATCGTGGAGAAATAACCTTAATGCCTAGAGAGTGGGTGGGTAAATATACCAATGATGAAAAAACTAATTTACAATACAATGTAAAATATTCAGAATTGTTTAATACAGACTATATGATTTTAGATGAACCAAATCCTAAATTAAAAATAGTTCACTTTGCTAATCCAAATAGTAACATACACAGTTCTAAAGAAGAATGGATAAAGAGGTATTGGAAATGAGAATAATTTGTGTAAGAACTGGTAAAAAATATACTAACTGGCACGCTAGAAATCTAAAACATATGATAGATGAACATTCTGGCCTAAAGTATGATAGTTTTGAAGTTATTGAAGATGATCTATATGGTAATTGGTATAACAAGTTTCAAATGTATGATAGATTTAGAGATGGTGAAAATCTATACTTTGATTTAGATATTGTAATATACAATAAAATTCCCAACCTAATAAGAAAAGATTTTACTTTATTAAATGCTTGGTGGAGAGATGAATATCACACACCTCTAAACTCATCTATTGTATCGTGGACTGGTGACGTGTCATTTATATGGGACAAATTTAAAAGTGCTGAAGACTATTACTTAACAAAATATTGGAGAGGTAGTGATGAATTTTATTACAAAGAAATAAAATATAATACCTATGATAAAGTTTGTTACTCAATACAAGAAAATGAACAACAAGATAAAAACTATAGTATCTGTCTTTTAAACCAAAACAAACATCTTATGGATGAAGGTTGGTCTGGTTGGTGGAAAAACTATTTTGTTAGTTCAAACGCTACAGATAATGTATCGTAGATAGTTTGAGCTTTTCTTAACTTTGTTTTTAATTCAGTACTTTTAGAGTTTTTAATTTTATCTAATTCAAATAACGCAATCTTTAAGGTAAACAATTCTTCTTTGTCTTCAGACCTTTCTTCAAAAATAGTTTTTACAAGTAGATTAAAAAACTTTGTATCAATTTTATTATTTTCTAAAATCAATCCTTCATCTTTAGCAATTCTAAGCATGTTTTCTTCATACTCTTTTCTTTCATCTACCTTTTTTTTATAAGTTAATTCATGTAACTCGTCTAAAGAAATAAATTTTGTAAGAACTTTATATTGTTCACTATTTTCATCAAAGGGTGTAATTTCTGTAAATACACTTTTCTTATCTTCAGACCTTACAACCATTTCTATATTTTGTCTATTTGCATCTACAAAATATGCGGTAATTAAATTATCTTTTAAATATTCTTCACTTAACATTTTTGTTCTCCTCTATATAATTATATACCAGTTAATAATATATTCATAATATAATCTTATTTATCTAAGATTTATTTATTCTTAAATAATATGTATTTGCAGTTACAGCTGTACCATTTGGAAACTCTTGTGCTCTATAATCGTCAGCATTTACAAATCTTGTTTGGTAATTACCAGAACCATTTAAAATAGTATCACCCATTCCCGAACCTCTTGTATTACCAGAACCAGATGTACCTAAATTATAACTAATAGAATAACCATCAGATGATGAAGCTGCTGTATATCTAATCCATTCTTGCAATAAGGAATTAAATGTAGCAGATGTAAACTGTTGAATGTTATTTGATGCATTAACATAATATGGCAACGTAAAAGATGGTGCTGAACCGTTAACTCTATGCAAATAATAATTTGTAATTGTTGTTGGTTGATCAAGTGTTTCTGGAATACTTCCTGCAGTATAAAGTGATGTATCTGCTCTAGTATCTGTAAATACTGGAGTGGCTGAAACTAAAGTTGATCCTGTAACACTTGAACTTGATGATATATGATAAGTTCCTGCCTGATCTGTTGTTGTTGTTGCAGCTGTTAATAAATCTATTGCTGGATGTAAAAAAGTATCTTTTACATCTTGTAAATTCATTGCTTGTAACTGTCCACTTGCATTATAATAGACTGGCCAAGTTTTACCTGTATCAGTTGTTGGCGATACAGATGCTGTTGATGAGTTTATTTTTGAGTAATTTACTGTCACTGTGCCTGGTTCCGCTGTTGTGGCTTCACTTGGATAATTTGTTGCACTTGATGAATAAGCTCCAGCTTGTTTTCTTGTATCTGTAATTGTTCCTAAATTTCCACCTGAACTAACTACTGATAATGCAACACTAGGATTTAATGAGTATTGATAAACAACTTGATCTACTATCGAGTCAACCATTGCAGTTGACATCTCTCTTAAATTTCCACTTACTTCATATAACGGATTTCTGACTGCCATAATATCTCCACTAATTTATTTATGCACCTGCTCCATATATTGTTTTTACAACTGTACCTGATGAGTTTAGTATTTGTAAAGTTACAAGATTTTTTAGTTGATCTTGCCCAATTGCGTCATTGGCCATGTTTGCTTCCCCAACCGTATCTGCAGCAATCATTGTTCCTGTAACAACACCAGAACTGGCTGTAGTTATAACTGTACCAGTTTCATTTGGTAAAGTTATTGTTCGGTCTGCTGTTGGATCTTGTGCAACTATAAGTGTTTCAAATCCGTCAGAAGTTGAGCCCTCTAAAACAAAACCTGAAGGATTAGATGTGTAAATATAACCTGTAGTTTCTATATTTGATGAACCAAAATCTACAGTTGATCCCGAACTACTTATATTATCTACTGTTAGTGATGAAATAGTCATAGTACCATTTACATCTAAGTCATTATTTACAGTTAAACTATCATTAATAGTTATCAATGACGAATTTGTTGAGTTAATTGTATTACCAGAAACTTGAATAGTTCCTAATGAATGTGCGCCTGTGCCACTTGCATTAAAATTTCCTGCAATTGTTACATCATTCGGTAAAGAAAATGTGACTGTATCTGTAGCAGAAACTATAGCATTAATTTGATTAGCTGTACTTGCAAAAGTAATTGTTTGAGTATTTGTAACAGTCTGTGTATTAGAACCGTCAGTAATATCAAATGCTAAACTTCCTGCAATTGATGTATATAATTCATTAACAGCACCTACAACGCTTGTTGCTGTAATACCAGAGTCAAGTGTTGCTAAATCACCAAAATCGTTTTCAGATAGAGCATTAAACTCCGTTCTAAACGTTTCAAGTGTATCTGTTGTTGCTATTGTTCTTGCGGCCATTATTTTTTAATTACCTCTTTTAATAATTTTTTAATTTCAAATAATTCACTCTTTAAAGTATTTATTTCTTTTACTGTATCTCTTAATACATCACTTTGTTTTTCTCTTGCTTTACGTCTATTCATATAAAGTTGATATTCAGACTTATTTACATTTACAATTGCGTTAGAGTTTGTATCTCTTACTAAACTTGCAAAACCTTCAACTTGTAATTTACTCATATTAGACAGCCAATGCAATTCCTCTCATATCTCTTAATACTGGTGGATATGATGAATTAGTTCCTTTCATAACAATTTTTAGTTGATATGATGTAAAGTCATGTATGTCACTTGCCGAATATTTGTATTCTTTAAATGTAGTATCATCTTCAGCAGGAGTAATAGATGTGTCGGGACTGCCGTCTGTGTTAAATGGTGTCCAACTTATATCATCAAGTTGTCTTTCTTCATCTGGTCCTGAAACTCTATAATACATTTCTACTTCAGATGTTGATCTGATATTTGCAGTTAATCTTATATCTAATGCCTTAGAGTTATTTTCTAAAATAACTGGTTTAGTGCAATATACAGCAGCTGATGATGTTCCTGTGTTTGTAATATCATCAACAAAATCTGGTGTGTTACTTGATGTAGCACTATTTAATCTGTTTGAAATTGTGAAGGCACTCATTCTTTGAGTATCTAATACTGGAGAAAGATTAGTATTTGTTGTTGACATTTCTAATATTGTATAGAATGATTTACCGACACCGTTTGCAGCTGTTCCAGTAGGTGTGTCACCTGATTCATTTACTTCACTTGCAACCATTTGAGGTGCTGTAAAGGCAATGTTATCGTTATTAATAACAGCAACTTTATTTGTATTTGTTGTTAATGTAAATTGTGTTTCTGATCCATGTATTGATTTACCCGTAGATGTTCTAACGTAATAATCTATAGTTGTACCTGGTACATTTACTGTTTGAATACCACCTAAGTTAAGTACATCAAACAATCTATTTTGAGTTGCAGTAACAGCTGTACCACCAATATCTCCTGTTGCACTTGCTGTACCAGCAGTTGTAATGTCGTAACTATCTAAAGTTATATTTGATATACTTGTATATACTCCATTAATGTCGGAGTGTGCTATGCCATTATAGTTACCACTTGGAACACCTGAAATAATAACATTGTTATTAGTTCCGTGCATACCGTGATTTGGATGAAATACTCTAATAACTGACGAGCCATTTGTTGTTCTTAAAGGATTATTTTTAAGTGTTCTTGTTGATAAAGTATCGTTTGTTAACGTAACTGTACCTGTAATTTGTTCAAACTCTGCTCTTCTTAGTTTAAACTTCATATCTTCATTTTGTTCGGCAGACCAAGTCATACCGTTTTGAGATTTAAACATAACACCAGCGTATGGTTGACCAGATATTGTTCTATTTGAGTCTAATGATGTTTCACCTATTCTTGCTACGTAAGCATTATAATCTTGTGAATTAGCCATTACAACAAAACAATACTCTACATTATTTTGTATATAAACTGGACTAGAAAATGTAAATTTAGTTGCAGTAGTACCATCTGTACTTGTATTTACTGAACCAGGATTTAAAGTAACTTCAGAAAATGGTAATATCTTTTGTCCAGGATAACCATTTACTACATTTCGTATTTGTACTGTAACTGGAACATTACTGTCTTTTGTTTGAAAAAATAAATCTATTGAAGTTAAGAACACACCACCTTCATCATCAATTAAGAATGTTTGTGCTAATGGATCGTGGTATGCAATTTGTCTTTCTGCGGTTCTAGTAGATGTTCTTGCAATAGATTGATTTTCTGTTACACTTCTCATCTCAACACGAGCTTCTCTACTTGATAAAATAGTTTCTCTCACAGTTTCTATTAATCCTCTTGCAATGTATTCAGCATTTGCAGCTGTTTCTACGTTAGCATTAGTTTGACTGTTTGTTGATGAACTTGTTAATCTGAATAATCTTTGACCCGTTCTCCATCTAGGATTTGCATCCACTTTTGGATCAGGTATTGCAAATGTACCTGTTACGGAACCGTTTGCATCCGCAACTAAATTACCTCCCAATGAGCCACCATCAGGTGTTACATATGAAGTAATATCTATGTTATCAAAGAATGGGTAGACTCTTGTATTTGGTTTTAATCTTGTTGCATTAAATGTAATTGTTCTACTTCTTATAAAAGGAACAAAGGCAACTGAAACAACTCTATCACCGATTGATGTTCTTACTGTTTCTGGTACAGCAACTGCTCTAATTCCTGTTCTTGTTTGTGATACTTGTTGAACAGTAGTTACTTCTTCTCTTGCCATGACTCTCCATCCATGACCACCTTTTTTCTTATACGTATCACCAACACGTCTTCTTTCTGTTTCAACAGGTCTTCCTGTCCATGTATCTTGCCATGAATTCCAAACTGTTGACATAGGAAACTCAGATAATTGTCCACTATTACCAGTTTGTTTTGTTAAGTTATCCCAACTACCATTAGGATTATTAATAACTAATTCTGGCGCTCTTTCTGTTTCTTTCCATTCATCACCTGGAGGTGTTAATTCTATTGAACCTATCCATGTAAATATTCCAAAAGGATTTACATTAACTGCTTTACTTGCATAAGGTTGATCTATTAAAGTTTTTTCTGTGTAAGGTAATGTTATAAGATCGCCTGTTTTTTGATAATTAGCTGATGTTCTAGCACTATCAGTAATTTCTGTACCATCATCATCTCTTTCAATAAGTTTTATAGCATCTTCATGGAATGTAGGTCTCATCTCACCGTTTGCATAATCAATTGAAACTTTATAATCTCTATTACCAACATCACCTATATTGTGACCTGTAAAATTATCAACAACAAATCCATTTTTAAATCTGTCAAAACCATCAGCGTCTTGTATCTGTAAATTTTGTGCAGCTGTTTCTAATAAAGATAATTGAGTATAGTATTCAACGGTTTCAATTCTACTTTCTATTCTTCCAATATCTCTCATTGTATATCGTTTGTTATCTACATGTTCAATACCAACTTCAGACGTATCTAAAGTATATGCAGGTAAAAATAATGTATAAAGATGCATTGCATTATCTAATTCTCCAGGCACTCTTGGCTCTATTGAACTTGCACCTTTTAAAACTTTAAAGTTACCATCTTTGTCTAAAAATATTTTATCAACTCTTCCTAAATAGTATTCAAAATCTGATCTTACGTCTGAATTAAATTTAATTGGTTGTACTACTGAAGCACCTGAACCATCAAATGATCTGTCTTGTACACCTGAATCTATTGTTGACGCATCATCAACTCTTGGTCTAAAATCTAAACTATCTCTTAATTCATATCTAACACCTGTTGTTGATGAAGTGTAAGATGGAATATTTTCATAATCAATAACACCTGAATATGAATCAACATCAAAGTAATCACCTGAACTGTGAGAAAAGTAATCAAAATCAATTAATAATTGTCCTGTTGGTGTTACTTCACCTGATTTTAATTTAATTCTACCAATGTCATAGAAGTTATCTCTTTGACCGTTATCTAAATCAAATCTACTTGTTATATCTGTATCACTTGAAGTTGCGGCTGTACTGAAATCAGCGGCCATGTAAATGTTATTGATTTTGTAAACATCAGCCTTTGCTAATCCAATAGTTCCACTTTCAATTGTTGCCTGTGTTGATACAGCAAGTGTTTCATTTGAATTTAATGTTTTATCTTTTGAAGTTCCTACAGATTTGTTTATAGTTAATAATGCTTTAACGTCATGTGAAGCGTAGTTAGCGCCAAAGTCAATAGTTAATTGTGTTTTAGCAAGATTTAAAGAAAAGATTGCAGTTCCTTCATGGTTATTTCCTGTTAAACTTAATACATCACCTACAGCACCAGAACCACCAGAACCTAAACCTACAATTGAAACAGTAAAATCTTTTTCTGACAAATCAGCAAACGTTTCACCCACACCTGCATTAAATGTTCCAACACCATCTCCAGTTAACGTTTTAATTTCATGTTTTCTAAATGTATAAGATGTATCTGATGCATTACCGTTTGCAGTTGTTCTTAGTGTTTTAATATTTTCATAAGGAAGTTTAAATATTGCTACATTTTTTTCAGGTGATTGTGATTTCGCTCTTCTTCTTGTTACAATTGTTTTTGTAGAAGCAGCTGCAGTTGCACTTGATAAAGTTAAACTTGAATTAGATATGATAGCCTCTACTAATTTTGTTTCTGTATTACCGCTATCGTTTGTAAATGAAATTGAGTCACCTACTTTTAATTCTTCATTAAATCTTGTATTAATACCAGTAACAGAAGCACTACCTGAACCTACGTCAATTGATCCAGTTAAAACAAAGTTATCTCCATATGTAGCATCTAATGATGTATCAGCAGTAAATGTTGGAGATCCTGCCATTGCAACTTGTTTAACTGATGGTAAATCAAATGATGTGACACCTTTTAAACCAACAGCATCTGATTGAATAACTGCTGTATTACTTGATGTTCCACCTGTAATTGTTTCACCTGTAGTAAACTCACCTTGTACATTTGATATTACTACAATACCATGTGAAGCAGTACCACCTGATGTATAAGCAGTAAATGCTGATGAGTCTATTGCAGTTGTTCCGTCTGTGTCATATAATTCAAATGTTGTACCTGATGGATTTCTAACTGTATAAACATTACCATTTACCTCAGTCATTCCACCAACACTTGCAATTGAAACTTGTTGTCCTTCTTTAAAACTGTTATTTGCAGTCACTACAGCAGGATCAGCTTGACTAATACCTGTAATTGTAGCACTTTCTGTTGAAGAATATTCTTGTACAACACCTGTTGCACCTGATGTGCCACCTGTTACAATTTCTCCATCAGTAAATGATTGTGCAGTGATTATATTTAAATGTTTAAACAAAACAATATCAAAAAGATAATGTCTGTAAATTGCACTGGTTAAAGATGAACTTGAAAATATGTTTGCTGATGCAGTACCAGCTGCATATTCAAAACCTCTACTTTTTGCTCTACCAATTGTAGTAATAGATGAGTCTGATCCTGAGTTTGCACTACCACGTGAACTCGTTGCTTCATTGTGTAATGTTAAACCTTTAAATGCCTCAACACCTGACGCAGAAGCGATATCTGGAGAACCATATACATTTGTAACGTTGATATAATTACCAACATCAAACCTTGTACTAAAATTATTTTGTGTATCGAAATCTCTTGCCTTATCTACATCAACAAATGTTGTAGCAATTGTATCTATCTCATATCCTTTTACGTAAGCTTTTCCAGGAGAAAAACCAACAGCAAGTTTTGTTGCATCTCCACCATTAGCAGCTGTATAGATACCTCTATTATTACCTGATGCTAAATGTTCTCTTACATCTATGTCAAATGGTTTTACAACATAATCACCAGACTCATCAAAAGTTCTTCTTGCCAAAGTGTCCTCTAAAACAGCGTACTCAGTTGATCTTACTTGATTTTGTAAAGTACCATTTGATAATCTAAGTAATTCATAAAAATTACTATCATCAGTACCTGAAAGTGCCTTTTTAGCTAATGTTAATTCTATTTTAAATCTATGAGCGCCAGGTGCATTTGTATTTGAAACACCTTGAGCATTATCGTTTAAAGTTGTATCATCACCAGAAGTTACAAAAGATTCTGTGACTGTTAAACCTACTCTATAACTTGGTGTATTTGTATATTTGTCTAATATTAATGTCTGTGCAGAAACTTGAACATGAAAACCATTAATATAGTAAACACCTTGTTGAATTTGAGCAGCTGAACCTGTTGCAGTTGTATCAACAACAGCAGTGTCTCCTGATGAAGCAGATATTGTTTCACCATCTGAAAATGCAATTGTTGTATTATCTGTACTATTTGTATTAAAATATTTTACAAATAAAGTATCTGGATCTGTTCCATCGGTTGCAACAGCATTTATTACTTTTGCAGTAACACTTGATGTACCACCAGTTAAAGTTGTACCAATATAGTCAGCGATTGTTGAATTAGATTTTGATGTTAACTTTACAGCGTAGTAATTTAAATCATATCCAATTTCACCTGGAATGACCATTGCACCCTTTTCAAAAAGGTGATCGGATACTTTTTCTACTTGATTTTGTAATTGTGTTTGTGATTGAGTTAATTCCCTAGCCTGTACAGCAAATGCAGGTCTAAAAAGAATACGGTGAAACTTTTTTGACTCTGTAAAATCGTCATAATAAGGACTGACATTAAAATCAGTTGGACTTGGCATATGTTTCCTCTATATTAAAACTCAATGATTAATTTTATATTTTCTGTCTGATCAGTTGCTCTTGTAATTTTAGTTCTATTTTCAACATATAAAATATCACCTGAGTCATGTTGTAATTCTGGAGCAGCATATCCTGATGAAAAAGTTACACTATTAACTGTTCCACTTTGAGATGTTTCTGGTGTTCCAGTTGCACCTGAAGTTTGTCCACTTATCACATTTGCACCCGAAAACACAGGAATATTACCATCAGTATTTGCACCTGCATTATTGTGTCTTGTTTGTATGTAATACAAAATATTATTTACTGAATCCCATTCTACAACTTTACCAACAGCACCTGTAGTTGCTTGATTTATTTCTTCATCAACAGTAAATGTTCCTGGTGTTGGAGAACTGTTAATTTTAACAGCATATGTTCCTCTTAAAGTAGTTGCAGAGGCAGCTGTACCACTTGCATTGTTAGGATTTTTTATTAAAGTAATTTTTCTAAAATCGTTTGCAGCTGTAAAGTCGCCTGAATTTGTACTTTCAGTTCCTTCTAAAGAAGTATTTAACATTACAAAGAATCCACCTAATTCTTTTACAGCGTTTTTACCATGTCCACCTTTTGGTGGAATAATAACATCTAATTCAGCACCTGATCCTGTACCACCAGCATTTGTTGCTGAAAGTATGTCAGCGTTTCTAATGTAAGCAGATGAGTAATCAGTTCCTCTTGTTGTAACTGTAACTGATGTAATAACACCAGAAGTTAAAGTAACAGATGCAACAGCATTTTCACCGTCACCTTTGATAGGTACATTTGAAATTGTTCCTGATGTTGCACCACCTGAGATTGTATATCCTGTACCACCAGTTTTAATTTTTACAACATCTAAAGAACCGTTAATAGCATTTGATTGAACAGACGAGTTTGTTGAAACACCCATAAAATCAGTAGATAAAAAGTTTGATTGTTCAGCCGCTGAAAGTGTGTACATATATTTCCACTTATAACTATCTGTAGTGTTTATAACTGTTGTACCAGTTCCTGTAGGTTTATCAGTTGAGGTTCCATTATTATTATTGTCTAAGCATTTATATACATTAAATTCGTCTGTCACTACGTAAAATGTTGAGTCAAATAATGTTGTTGCACCACTATTAGATGTAACCCTTGTAGTTGAACTACCTGTTACATATTCTTCATAGTCGTGTCTGTAAATGTCGTAAACTGTTCCTGATGTCCAATTTCTTCTTGGAATAACAAATGAAACATCAGCGCCTGTAATTTTCTTTGCAGCTAATAGGTCATCATAGTTTTTATATTCATTTAATACACTATCTGCTGGAGTGATTGGTGCTGTTTCAGTACCTTCGTAATCTGTTCTTGCATCTGGTCTTGTTAAAGTACCATATTCTTGCGCTCTACCTATTCCTAAGTAATATACAGTTGGGGATGACTCAGAAAAAGACTCTTCAAACTGTTCAGCGTTGTTTATTCTAAATTTATTTGTTATAATTGCTGGCATTTTTTATTCCTCATTTATATTTATAACGATTTTTTATTATGTTCCTGACCCAAATAATGTTTTAACTATTGTGCCTGATGAGTTTAAAATATCAAGTCTTACAGCACTATTAAGTTGTGTTGAAGTTATTCCACCACTAGCAACATTTAACGTTACAGAACCAGAAGCACCTCCTCCAGATAATCCTGTACCTGCTGTAACATTTGTTATATCACCTACATTTGTAGTAAATCCACTGTCATTGTTAAATATTGACAATCCTATTTCACTAGCAGCCTTTCTTCTATCAAGTCCACCATCTAAAACGATAAATTCGTCTGAACTTGTCATAGTCGCAGTCATATCTGTTAATTCAGCTAAATCAATGTTAAGCGATATATCACCTGAAGTACCACCTCCATTTAATCCTGTTCCTGCTGTTACTGAAGTTATATCTCCAGTATTAGTAGTATAACCTTTACTTAAAATACGATCTTCAATTGCAGCCGATGTCATTAGTGATGTATCATTATCTACAAAAGATTCTGAAGATAACTGTATTGAAGAGGCTGCAAATTCTGAAACAGTTAATCCTGATACATTAAGAGTTGCTGATCCTGAAGTTGCACCACCAGATAAACCTGTACCAGCAACAACTGCTGTTATGTCTCCAGTGTTTGTAGTAAATCCAGAGTCATTGTTAAATTCTGATATGTTAATATTTGCCTTTGTAAGTTTGTGTTGACCATTTGAACTATCTACAACAACAAAAAAATCACCATCACCATTAGTAGTTGATGTTGCAAGTTCAGATAAGTCAACATCTATTTGATCAGCTTGAACGTCAATTAAGTTTCCAGCACCAACATTTAATGTAACATCATTGGCATTACCACCACCAGTTAATCCTGATCCTGCAATTACGGCTGTTATATCACCTATTGTTGCAATTGAATCAACATAAGTTTTAATTGCTTTTGCTGATGCTAATGTATCGTCATTTGAAGATACTGTGGTTAAATTTGTATCTAATACTCCAGATTTTAAATTATCTACTTCAATATTAGACAATGTATTATTATCTACATCAATAATTTTATTGGTTAGTGTTTGTGAACCTGTTAATGTTGCAACTGTAGAGGTATCAATATCTAATGTTGCTGAACCTGAAGTTGCACCACCTGTTAAACCTGTGCCAGCAACAACGGCCGTTATGTCTCCAACAGCTGAACTGTCAATATAATCTTTTATTGCTTTAGCTGATGCTAAAGTATCATCTGATCCTGAAACACTTGTAAGGTCTGTGTCTAACACACCACTTGCTAACATTGATACTGTCAAGTTAGAAACGGTATTATTTGATGCATTGAAAATTTTATTTGTAAGAGTTTCTGAACCTGTTGTTGAAACTAATGTGGCATCTGTAACTGCTGTGTTTAATTGTGCTAGAGATGTTGACAATGTGTTGTCTGATAAATTTATTGTTTTACCTTCTATAGTTTGACTTCCTGTAAGTGTAACTAGAGTCGATGTATCAACTGAAATGGTTAAAGTATTAGTTGTAATAGATGTATCAACACCTGTACCACCAGCAATAGTTAATGTTTCACCTAAAGCAACTGTATCGCTTGTGGCATCACCACTAATAGTAATTGTAGAATTGCTTAAACTTGAGTTGCCTATGTTTGATAACGTGTTACTTGAACCACTAATTGTTTTATTTGTTAAAATTTGATTATCAGTTAAAGTTGCAGCTGTGCTTGTATCTAAATCTATAGTTACTGTGTCTGAGCCAAATGATGTAGTTATGCCTGTTCCACCAGCAAATGTTATTGTTGTTCCTAGAGATGCAACGCCAGTAGATCCGTCTGATGCAATACCAAAAGTTGAATTTACTAAAGCACTATTACCTATATTAGATAATGTATTATTACCAGCATCAATTGTTTTATTGGTTAAAATTGTACTTGATGTGCCAGTAACAATAGATGATACACCAGAAAGTAAATTTAATTCTGCTGGTGAAGCTGTAAGTGTAATACTTGTACCGTCACCTAAAGCTGAGTAAATTTCACTAAAATTACTATTAACAAATGTAGCACCCGCCCTTAAACTAGAGCCTGTGCCATCGTTTGCTACTGTTCCTATATCTATTACTTGTTTTGCCATGTTTCTCTCTTACTATTTATATGTTATGGTTGAGTATCCATTGTAATATTATCATTATCAAAAGTTGTTAATGTTTCATCAAAAGAATTTTGTCCATATACTTGTGTTATACTTCTAATATCAGCAGGTATTGTAAAATTTGTCTTTAATTTTTTACCTTGTTCATTTGATGTCATTAAAAATATTGCATTAGAACCATCTAAAGTAGTTTTTGTATGTTTTACTATTATATCATTTAATATTTGTAAAGTTATACCACTACTGCCGCCAGTTGCTGAAGTATTTGCAGTAGTACCAAAGGCCGTATTTGCAAATCTATCTATTGTTCCTAATCTAGGTCCTGCATATGCAAATCCTTGTCTTACATTTATCAAATCTCCAGATGAGTTAGATAAATTTCTTCTTGTTCTACTTAAATATTTTATATTGATAGGTTTTGTTAAAGTAACATCTCTTGTAGTTTTATCAAACTGAGTTATGGTTGCATCATCTAAGTCAGCAGACACACCAAGTTTTGCATTTGCTCTTAGTGTTGTACCATCGGTTTCAGTTCCTAATCTACGTCCTACAATAGTAGAGAAAAGTTTGTTTAGAACTGATTTAAATATTTGAGTAACACCAGAATTTATACCAGTAATAGTTTTTATTTGTGCATCTAATTTTGTTGTAATAGCAATCTCACCTTGAAAATAAAAACCAGCAGAGTGTAAAGTTTTTACGTAACTATCTCTCCATTCATTGATTGATCTTCCAATTCTAATAATATATGAATAATCTTGGTACAACAAACTATCTTGTATTCTCATTGTATTCTCAGATATCCATCCATCTTCATTTAAAAAAACACCATCAGTTGTAACTACAGCCGATGTGTCAACTGTAGCAGTTGCTTGTTCTAATCTTGTTACGGTCGCCGTTGCACCACCTGATGATGTAATTGTTATGTCTGTACCATATGTACCTGTTGCATCTGAAAGTTTTAAAACATTGGTATTAGTATTAAATGAAACAATGGTAGAAGTAATCGTTGAAGAACCATCTGAACCAAGTCCTGTTACAGTATCACCTTCTGTAAACGTACCTACAATATTGGTTGCTAAAATATAAGTAGGTAATACTATTGTTGGAGCTGGTGATAAATGATAATCATATCCTGCTTCAGTAACGTTGACTGTTAATGCACGACCTATTTCTGTTCCATATGCTAAAACTTTTGCACCACTACCAAAAGATGAAGTTATAGATAAAATAGGTAATGATGAATAGCGGCTTGTAGTGTTGATTAATCTTACATCAGTAATATCACCTACACCTGTACCACTTTCTTGTACGACCTTATCGCCAAAGTAAGAGTCACTTGCCATCGTTTCAGTTTCTAAAACTAATTGTCCTGAATCATCCTCTAAAGTTACACCACCATTTACAACTGAAACTTTTCCTGTTGTACCACCTGAACTAAAGTTAACAACATCACCCACTTCATATCCACTACCACCATCATCAACTATAACTTCTTGTATTGTTCCAGAACCTATTGGGCCAACTTTTAATGTTGCACCTGTTCCACCACCATTAATAGATATATTATCTCCCTCATTATATAAAGCTCCATCATTTGTTATATTCCTATTATTAATAATTCCAGATTGTGTAAGTGTTACGGTTACATCACTATTAGTATTATCTACTCCTGTTACGTTTTCTCCTGCAACAAAACTGCCATCTATAGAGTCATCACCTAAAACTAATTCAACAATTTCTTGTCCACCAATAACATATTTAAATACATCCTCTACTACCGCTGTAGTTTTATTAATAGTTGAGTCAGTTGGATCGTCTGCTTGTGTAATAATTTGTCCTACAAGATTTGCAGCATCTGAACTTCCTAATTCTACACAACGCAATATTTTTTTTGTGTTCCATTTACCATCTGATACTCTTAAAATATTGTCTTTTGGATATCTTATCTCAGCATCCTCATTAAATAATAGTTTAAAAAATATTTCACTTGCACGTTTTGTACCTTTTGCTTGATAAAGTGATTTAATATTTTTAATTAGATTTCTTTTGTTAACATCACCATCTAATGTATCAGGTATAGAAGTTAAAAATGAATTTCTAAACTTAGTTAAAAAACCTGATATAGTTTTGTCCACATCAGCGTAATCTAAAAGTTGTTGTATGTTTTGAACTGGATTGGCTCTGTACTTACCAATGTTTGCCTGAGCACCTGAAGATGAACCTGTAATCAATTCACCTTCTATAAATTTATTTTGATGTGTAACAAATAAACGAGAACCTGCATCTACATCTTCTACTAATATTGTAGCAGTAGCACCTGAAGTAGCACCCGTAATTAATTCACCATTTAAAAAATCACCAAATGATGTATCTTCTAAAAGTATTCTATCTGTAGAATCATCTTTGTTTACATTTGTACCATCTAACAATATAAAGTTTGTTGCACCAGTGGCACTATCTAATTGAAGATGATCTGGATCGCCAATGTTTGTTAATGTGATCTCAGCTGATTCCATCAACTGATAATATGCTTTTACAAAGTCTAAAAATAATGGATGATCTTCAAGTACAAAATCAGGTACTTGTGAATTTAGAAGATTTGATATTTTATCTTTAAAGTCGGCCATTTCATTTAATAACTACTAGTCGTGGTATAACCAATACCAGCGTTTGCTGAGCCTCCAACTAATGTATCAGCCTCTACTGTGACCGAACTATTTGCAACATCTATTTCCAATATTTGATTTCGTATTGGAACTAAATCATTTGAATTTGGTTTTACCGTTACTTCAATAACTGTTGAAGCTGCACCTCTTATGTTTTCTATATTTGAAACATTTAAAGAATTTACTTCAACTAAACCTGATGTGTAGTTAATTGTACCTTGTGTACTATTAGCATATGATCTTACAGAGCCGTCAAGTTTGTATCTTCTAACATTACCTTGTCCATCATCATCTAAGTACCAGACGGTTGTGGTATCACCTTCTATTTTAAATCCTGTTGATGATAATATACCACCTTCAACAGAAGCGTGACCACTATGAGGATTATATAATGCATTTGCAAAGTTAATTGTATATTTTGTAGAACTACCAATTGTTGGTACAAAAGATTTTCTTAAACGTACTGTAGTTATATTTGATAAAATACTTTCATCTGTATCATCAATTAGACCTGTAAGTTTTGAATGCCTAAACATTGTATCAAACTTTTGTAATGTGTTTAAATTGTAATTTGTAATAGTATCAATAACGTTTGATTTTAAAGTATCAGCTGTTTTTGTTGTTGTTTTTTCATCAAACTTAACTGTTGAAGTTAATAGTACATTTGTAATTTCAGGATCAACGATAACTGGTGTAACTGAAGCAACAGAATATTTTTTTAAGTCTGTTACTATTCTTGCCTTTGTTGACTCAGTAAGATTAGACCCACTTGTTGGTAAAATAGAAATATAAACTCGACCATAAAAAGGTGTTTCAGCGTTTTCACCACCCCAAGCAGAAACTGCTTGTGTGTTAGCATAAAGTTGTTTTACTTTTGATTTATAATCTTCTATTGTTACAGCTCTATCCTGTGATGAATAAAAATTAGGAACATTTTTTCTAATACTTTCTATTGTTTCAGGTTCTGAACCACCTTGTGCATTTGAGTTTACAGTAACGGTAATGTCTGTAAATCCTGCAATAGATCCTAAAACATTAAAACTTGATGCACCGTTTGCTTCTGTTTGGTTTGTAACAACATAACTTATAGTAACAATATTATCATCATCTAATTTTTTACCTATAACACCATCACCAAAATATATTTCATATTGACCATCTTCAGCTTCTTGTAAAAAGAAAACTTTTGATGTACTATCTAATTCTGTAATTGATGTTGCTTTAGTGTATGTGTTAACTGTTAAATCTGAAGAACTATTTTGAACGGTGACTCTAATAGTTGTGGTATCAACTTTATCACTTGGTATTAAAAATCTTTGATCAACATCAGATGTATTAACAACATAATTATAACTTACGTAAGTACCCTCATATACATTTAAACTTTGTGCTGTGTATACACCATCAACAGGTTGTATAACTTTTTCACCTACAGTAACAAATGAATAAGACACCTCATCTATGACAGATGAAAATTTTGTACCTGCTGGAATAGCAATTGTGGAACCACTACCATCATTAATAACTATTTTTAAATCAGCAACAGGTGCTCTTGCTGAAATAGGTGTGTACCCTACAAGTTTAGCTAATGATGCCACACTTGATCTTAGTTCAGCTGTATCTAAAAACATTTCGTTTGCTACGAAATTGGCATTATATGACAGATAGTGTGTATTGTATGATAACACGTCTAACAAAATTGAAAGTGAACTGCCTTCAAAGTCATAATCTTTAAACTCATTTTGATTTGATAAAAATCTTTTTAATGATGCTTTTATATTTTCAAAATCTAATTCTGATATTTGTAACTTATGATTTGACATATTATCTTACTCTTTGTAAAAATGTTGTTAATGTTATTGGTTCACTTGTGCCTATTACTAAAAATGAAACTGTAATGTTCACACCATTTCCATCAAAGTCTTCTCTTACAATAACATCTTCGACTTGTACTCTAGGTTCAAAGTCTTCAATAGCGGTAACAACTCTATCTTTTATTTTAATCAAAATTGGTGGTGTTAAATTTTCAAAAAGATAATCTCTTAAACTTGCACCAAAATCTGGATTAAAAGGTCTTTCATATTTGTTTGTTAAAATTATATTTTTAACAGCTCTTTTAATTGCCTGTATATCAAAAACTTTTGCAACATCCTTTGTAGCAGGATTTTTAGTAAAACTCAAATTTAAATCACTATAGATTCTATTTGATCTTTTACTCTTATTAGTTGTTGTTGCATCATAGTTTGAGTAGGCCATATCAATATTTATATGAATTATCTGCCGTTTACTAAAACGTTTAAGGATCCAGAGATCATTGCACCACCATCAGCACTATCACCTACACGTCCCCAAGGTATACCGCCTATCAAAACACTTGGTGAACCTTGATTTAAAACTGCTGGGTGTGAAATACATTTTGGCGGGTCACCAGGGATTAAAATAGTATGAGGTGATGTAGGAGTGCCTCTTACAGCACCTATAATACCATTTGCTCTAACTGTTCTTACTAAAGATATTGCTAAAGTAGTAATTCCATCACATCCGTGACCTGTTGTTAAAAAATCTCCCTCTCTTACGGCCATTTTACCTTTTTCCTTGCCCGTTATACGCTTTCCAACTACGTCTTTTTGATTTATTCATTGATGAAAACTTTGTACTTCGTTTTTTCTTACCTAAAGATGATTTTTTATAGTTTTTTTCCCTTGCAACAAAGGTTTTACTTATTTTTGCCATTATCTACCTATTTTTTTCTTTCTACCAAGTGGTAATTGTATAGAAGACACGATTTTTTTGCCTTTTTTACTAATATACTCGTATCCAATCAACTGATTCTTAAATTTTTCTTGGACTGACTTAACAGCCTTCTTAAAACTTGTATCTTCTTTCTTTTCTTCTTGTCCTGATTCGTTCCAGAACAGAAATTCACGCATTTTTGCCATAATTTCCTCAATTTTTAGTTAATTTCTACTATTTATAACGGTTTTTGTTCTAGTTTTGTTCTTTATGTGTCAAAACCTACGGTTCCCAACGTAAAAAAACGACATTTTTTTGGTATTTTTTCCCGAAAGTGCTTGAATTCCTTGCTCATTCTGATATAGTAGCAGTATGAAAACAACAAAAACAAATAAAATGAATTTGCAAATCGTTAGAAACGTTGCATATTCTCAAATTAATAAAATAAACAAAAATATCAAAGAAATTATTGAAGTTGATAATACTCTTTTAAAGATGATTGACATTAATATGAAAAATGCTATTAATAAAATCATTAATGACTATAAGGCATACGAAGAAACTGGTATAATAAAAGTAAAATAATGAAAGGAAACACTATGAAAGACAAAATATCAATGATAAGTTTTATGATTTTTGTATTCAGTATGTTTTTTGCTGCTGGTGCCATTGAAGAAAATCAATTTTTTATGGGTGCCATGTTAGTATTGACTGGAATACTTACTGGAACATTAACTGCTATATTACAAAAATAATGAATAATAAACAATTAAAAACTGCAATTAAAAAACTTGAAAAAAGAGTTGCTTATGGAAACAAATTACTTAAAACAAAATCTTTATTTCAAGTAATACAAATAATGAAAACTAAAAAGGACAAATAACACTATGATTAAAGTATCACAAAAATGCGAAACACTAGACGAAGGAATTAAGTTCTTAATGGCTGGCGCAAAAGCTGACTATGTTGCAATGTCAACTAGTTATGGTAAAAAAGAATTAACAGGATGGGCATTAGAACAAACTGATAAATGGGATTCTAAAACAAAAATCAAAGAAGGTAAAAAGTACATTAAGATTGTACAAGATACTGGCGTTTTTTGTTTTATCGTAAAAGAAGATTTTAAACATTTTAAAAAAGGTGATATACTAAAGGCCGCTGGTTATAATAAACCTGCTTTAAACTCACCAAGAGGAAATGTATTAACAGGTAACTATCCAATTCAATGGACAGGACCTTTATATTTAAAATAATATGATAAAATATCAAGTAACAAAAAACGGCAAAGTATTAAAAGAGTTGTATAATGATTATGACGCTGCTATCTTTGCTTGTAATAATGAATACGGACCTGGTATGAAAATATTAACTAATTCAAAAGAGAAGTCTGAATCATGGACCCATTTTGAATACAAAGAAAAACTGTAACAAAGGAGTTATATTATGACAAATGAACAATTAAGAAACGAAATTATTGAAGTTGCAAAGAAAGTTGGTGCTACCGATGTCAATGTAGTTTGTGGTACTTTGTTTTGTAAATTTAACAATAGTATTGCCCATACAATGTCTGATAATCTTAAAACTGTTTTACAAAAGTTTTTTGACAAACGTAAACCGTATGATACGTTAGTTAAAATGTCAGGTGCATTGCCTGATAATGAATATGCTTATGACTTTATGCCTGTTGTAGATTTTAGATTAAACGAATATGGAATATAACAAAGGAGAAAACTATGCCAAACTGGTGTGATAATTTTGTTGAAATAAAAGGTCCTAAAAAAATATTAGATGAAATAGAGGCCATTGTTGATGAAAAAAATAATGATAAAGAAAAAGAAGACGGCTTGTTAAATCATTTAAGACCTATGCCAAAAGAAGAACAAGAAAATTGGTATCAATGGTCAGTTGATAATTGGGGAACAAAATGGGATGTAAAAGAGTTTTATGGTGCTAAAAGAGATGGTGATAAACTATGTTTTTCTTTTCAATCTGCATGGGGACCACCTACAGAAGCGTTTGATTACTTTTATGATAATAATGATGATGTAAGTATCAACTTACAATATTATGAACCTGGTATGGACTTTGCTGGTATCTATAATGATGGTGAAGATAAAAGTTATACATTATCAGAGGCCGCACCAAATGGTTCAAAAGATGTATTTTGGAAAACAGTAGAAGGTAAAGCATTAGATGATACCTTTGAAATTGTCCAACAGATGATAGATTATGAAGAAATGGATAATGAATAGTTTTACAGTTACCCTATAAGGGTTGTTTTTCCTCACTGAGAGTTTTCTTTTGTTTTTGTTAATTATCTCTCGGTGAGGTTTTTATTTTTAAAATCGGTTTAAAAAGTTCGCAATATGTTTTACAAAAGGCATTAACGTTAATGCCATAAACATATTTACACCAGTGTGTGCCATTGCAATTCTTAAAGTATCCCCTTTAGGCATACCATCAGAAACTAAAAGACCTGCAAGCCATATTGTTCCAGTTGTTCCTATATTTGCACCTAATACAGCTGCAATTGCAGCAGGTAAAGGTACTGCACCAGAAGCTACTAACGCAATAATCGCTGTGGTAGATAATGAAGATGATTGCCAAAGCAATGTCATAACAATACCACCAAAAAACATATAAACGGTGTTGTGTGTAAAAAAGGCAAGATGATCTAAATTACCCATAGACTTCATCCCACCAGAAAACATTTTAAGACCGATATAGAACACCACTAACCCAACAAGGGTAGTAATGACAGGATTTCCTAGTTCCATATCTTTTACTTTCTGAATAAGTTTTTTAATAAACATTCAGAATTATTTAGACCTTAAAAGTGTATTGTAACAAAAGTTTAATATGAATAAGGTCCAACAATTAATGCAAACGCAACTAATAATATAATAAGTGTTCCTGTAACGTAGTAATTCATAGGAGACCTCCTATCTATTTTTTAATAACAGTTTTAATTTTTCGTACCAATAGATACCACCTTCTCGTAGGTCTTCATTGGCCGTTCTTAATTTTTCTAATCGTTTGGTTAAGTCTTTAAGTGACTTTTTATCTAACGCCTTTTTACGTTCAACTAACTTTTCTAATTTACTTATAACATTATCTATACTGACACAAGTATGTGACGGTATTTTAGGTGCCTTTTTTTTTAAAGACGTAAGTGTAATCTTCTTAGGCTGTTTAGGCATAAGTGTAAGTCCTCTTGTGGGTTAATTCGACAATGTTCGGAAGTAAAAAAAAAATATAAGATTATATAAATTTATTATATAGTATTATTTATAAGAAATCCGCACAAGTTATCACTCAAGTTACTCGAAGTTTTGCGAAAAATTTTTTGCGTTTAAATAGAAAACGACTCACCACAGCCACAACTAGACTTACTATTTGGATTCGTAATTACAAACTCACTTTTAAAGGCCTCATCTATATAATCTAATTCTGTACCTAATAAGTAAAACTCTAAATCCTTTGATATTAATAAAACGTTTTCTAATAACATATCATTGTCTTCCTTATCCTCTGTAAAAGACCATTCATAATTAAAACCTGCACACCCACCTCCCTTTACATCTAAACGTATGTAACGAGATTTGTTTTTCAGTTTAACTTGAAATAGACGCCACTTTGCTGTTTCTGTAATTGTAATCATATTGCTAGCTCTAGCACTTTCCTCTGGGACTCAACATAACTATGTATAATACTTTGTATCCTCAAAACTCTTTAGTAATGGCCATGTTAGGTTGTTCTTTACAGTCTTCGACCGCGGATGCGATTTCTTCTATATTATCTACTTTACATGATACCGACACTTTGACACAGCCGACTAATAGCACAAAAAATAGCACGAAAAAAATTTTCATATATGAGGCTAAGGTTTTGCCTTGAGTTTGCCGCTTCGATATATTCATATGTTACTTACTACTTTTATAGATTACAAGGCCAGCCTAGTTTTAATAGTGTTTAATTATGGTCAATAGGAGAACCGTATGTGTGATACTCTCCTTGAGCACTTCTTGTGGTTGTTGTTTGTGATGATTCTATGATTTTATTGGCACTAATGGTTAACTGGCCTGTAGCGGCCATAGTAATGTCTTTACCTGCATATAGGTTTATATCCCCACCAACTGTTTGAGGGCCGTTTTGTGATGTAAAGGCAGATACATTGACATTACCACCATCTACTTGTATATTGACATTTGCATTAGGGCCGACCTGTATATCATAGTTATTGCCTGTTTTACCATCTGTGTTTAAAAAGAGTTTGTAATGGCCGCCTAAGGTGGTATTACTATTACCTTTAATATAGACGTTACTATTGCCTTCTGTTACATTGTAATCGGAAGACTTTAGAATTGTGGTTCTTGTACCATCATCTGTTATTTCTGTTTCAGTACCACTTGCATGATATTCTAATATTCTACGAGCATTGGGTGTATCGTCATATTCTTTAATGTGGCCGCTTTCAGTTGCAAACACATGATTATAGGGATACTCAGCAGCGTAAGTGTTTTCAGGCATGGACCACAGTTCTCCTTCAGAGGCTGCGTCAAATACTGCTATTGTTGATGCCGTCGGTATACCAAGTATTCTGTCAAGTTTACGTAATTCAAGTATAGGTATCTCAACATCATTGGTGGCCAGTTTGTTTGTATCTGCGTGATCTTTGTAGACATCTAAAGGATAGACACCATTGGGATCAGAAAATCCTAGACCCTTTTGTAACTGCTCTGCACCTGTGTAAGTAGGTTTGCCTGGCAATGCCCCAATTACAACGGCCTCTTGTGCGTATTTACCATCTCTAAAGAAACCTAATACCCACGAACCTTCAACAAGGCCAAGAGGTGTCTGGCCGATACCAGATATGCCTGATGAAGTAATAGGTAACAAAGGATGCGACCAAGGTAGATCGGCCGTAGGTAATAACTCTTTATCATCTGTATGAAAACCTAAACAACGTACACGAACACGGCCAAGTTTCTCAGGATCCTTACGATCTTCAACAACACCAATGAACCATACAAATCCATCTCTGCCCATAAAATCTGAATACTGTTCCATAATTCTCCTAATGTTTACTAAAAATTCCCATAAATGACCGTATTTAAAGCACTCAAGCTATTATATTTATCCGTATTTAAACAATCTGCGTAGGCATCCGCGGTGCGAAGCACTAATCTAGGCCATCTGTTAGGACCTTTCTGTTTCATTGACTTATTGAGTGTTTGTTCTATCATATTTGTTCAAATTGTCTTTGTTCCTTTTAGATTATGTAATTCTTAGGTCTATTCTTACATTCTTTGTACATTTGCTCTATTGAGACCTTTCTTATGGCCGCTATAAAGTTGTTCTGGAAAATTTTTTTCTAAACTCGCAATAAACTTTGAGGATGCTCAATGTTTGTATCATCTTAGAATAATCCTTTAATAAAAGACGTAGCACTTGATCTAAACTGTTTAAAGTTTGCTATTGCTGACTTAACAAAAGCATTGTCTTTTAACTTGCTAGCAACGGCATTTATACCTTTTGATAGTCCTAACTGTTTTATACCCTCAATACTCGTAGGAACGTTCGGGAGGGCGATTCCAGACACGTTTTTGACTATGTTATTGATTACAGACTTACTTTCTGCAACCTTATCACTTATAGCGGCAATATACTTGTTTTGTTTAACTCTATTTGTGGCACTATTGACAACAGCATTTACTGCCTTGTTTTGTGCGTCAGTAAGTGAATTTGCGTTAAAACCAAGTCTATCTATTACATCTTCAACTGTTTGTATTTGTGCGCTTGGTACGTTCTTAGTAATGGTATCTAATACCTTTTTAGAACCATCGGGTAATGTTATAAAACCTTTTTTTCTGTCTATTGGAGTATATGTACTTGTAGATATAGCCGATGATAATACATTTGTCACTTTTGTTGAATACTCTGGAAAGTCATATGTCGGTAACTCCTGATATGTTGAAAATATATCTCTTTCTACGATTATTGACATACGGTGATTATTTGCAACTAAATCTACGGTATGATTTACACTTTTAACTAGATAACGTCCTGATAACATAGGATTTACGTCTTCAATATTATGTTCTTCAGCAACTTCTTCAACAAACTCTGGATAATCAACCCATACAAGGTCACCAGCTGCAACCGTAAAGTTACCAGGCGCTTCAATAGTAATTGAAATAAATCTGGACGTATCAGTACTGTTTGTGTAATCAGCAGAAATACGACCTTGATCACCTGTTGTAATGTTTTCATGTAAATTGCTTGTATCAGGTATTAAACGTAGGCGACTATCAAAATAATCTGAATACTTTGATCTATTGTAAGATTGACCAATTGGTGTCTTTTTTAAGGCACTTAGTATTTTTGGATTATTTAAACCATAGGTCTTACTGTCTGGTGTGTGTTCATCATCTAACTCAGCTGCACCTGGTGGCATCATGCCATGATAAGAAGATGAATTTACATTATCAATGTGTAATTTTCTGTAATACAATTCGGTATAACTTGATCTGTGTGTATTGTATGTCTTTGTAAACATATCGTGTGAAATGTTTTTACTTGCAAAGTGTCCTAATCGGGATGACTTTACGGTATCTAATTCGGTGTTGTATCTAAATCCATATGGTTTTTGTAATATCTCGGTCGGATCTAAAGCAGGTGCGTCAAATGATGGTTGACCTGATATTCTTAAATCATAATAAGCAATAAATGGTCTTAACTCATTATTGTTTTGTGCTGACCGATATAAACTTTCAATACATCTAAAATGAAAACCTCGTTTGTTTTCAAAAAACTTATAACCAGCCGATTTAAAATCTTGTGGTTCAGCTATAGATGCCAACATGTTTACTGCATCAACAGGTCTTAAATTAGGAAAAACAATTTTATCATTACCTTTTGTATCATCAACCATTACCACCTTTTTACTATTTAAATACTTTTTACCTTTAATCATCTTATCAACCATCTCACCATAGGTGCCTGTCATTGATTGAGAAACCTTAACTCTTTGATTTCGGCTTAACTCTACTGATGAAAATGATAGTAAAACTGCTTGTGCGTTTTGAGTTGACTTTATTGCTTTTGCTTTATGTACATGTAATCTGAAATTTGTAAAGTCTATTTCTTCATCACCGTCATTCATAATAGGTGTTCTCATTTTAAATTCTAAGAACTCCTGTCCTATAATAGGAAATTTAGAATACAAACCTTTTGTATCATTAAGTAACAAATCACCTGTAATAAAGTTGTTGTCTATGCTTTGATATATTGTAATTGTTGCTGTTGAGTCTGTAATGTCTAATATAGGACCATCTTTACCACGATAACTATATAAAAGTACGTTGCTGACTCTTGTGTCACCTTGATAACGATAAAAGTTATTATCGTATTCTACTGTATTTGTTTGAGGTGGATCTGTGTGTAATTCTCTTGGCATAATTCATATTAACTAATTAGAGATGTAAACTCAACCATAAACAAAGATAAAAACTGTGGTCTTAAAACTCTTATCAATCTCTTTTTTAGTTGTAATCTTTCTTCATATTCATAATTAGTAACAGCAGTTGCACCTGGTGTTGTGCTGTTTACTTGTATTTTGTGTGAGTCATCACTTGATGATGTAGGACCACTTTCTTGTGTTATTTCATAATGATGAACAGCATTAGGATTTGTATATTTGTCATTTATATAGTTTTCAAATTGTACATTGTCTAACGGCCAATCGTAAAATCTGTCTTTGATATTATTAAATAACAATATAATCCAATAGTATTTTTGATCACCATAAAAGTTGTCTGCTAATATCTCTGGTGTTTCACCATTTTGTACTTCAACCTCATCAAATAATGATGCTGATTCCTTTAATCCATTTTTAATTTTAACACGTCTTAAAAGATTTGTTATTACTTTAGGATTACCATTTCCCTCTACATCATACAAAATCTTAGGATAATAACTGAAATACTTTGGCATTTTTAATTCCCATCTCTTAATCTACGTAACTGTCTATGTCTTAGTTTATCAATAAGTTCAAGTTCTCTAAATGATAATGTTAATTCAGTGGTGACAGGACTTCCATCTTTATGTGTTGAAAATTTATCTCCACCATAGTTAACTCCTACTTCCTGCAAAGCACAAAGACCTATTGAATCAATATATTTGTTTGGTGCTGTTTTATAATAGAATCTTATTACAAATTCTTCTGGTAAGTTATATGCTGAAATAGGTCCACCTTCTTCACTTTTTGATGATGGTAACGAATGATATTTAAAAGTATCACATATTTTTTCTACCATTTCAGTTTCAGCTGGATTTCTTGGTGTAAACTTAAACGTAAAGTTAAAGTTACGATAGTCTATACCTTCAAATAAAACGTCTTTGTAAGCTGCTGGCGCTGTGTTTGTTGTCTTTTGAAAAACTGCTCGAGCAGTTTCATTAGGTATATATTTTGCTATGTCCTCTTTTGCAGGTATTATGGCGCCTAATTTTTCTAAAACACCCTCTTTTTTTGCCATCTCGTTTTTAATTTTTAGAAATGCACCAGTAAATAATCCTGCCTCCATTTCACCGTAGTTTACTTTAGTTGTAAAAGATAGTGTTTGTGGCATATACAATGCAATTGTTTGAACCACACGTCTTTTTGCTGATTGTCCTGCAAATCCATCACCTAAAAAATTTGTCTTTCCTTGTATAATTTTTTGAACATCACCAGTTCCTATGGCAGATGATCCTGAACTAAAAGATAGATTTTGTGGCATATTGCCAGGCCTTCTTTGTAATATATCAAATATGATAAAATGTTGTTGATCAGCAGCTTGTTCAGGATAAACAGTTACATTTGGACCAGCAAATCTTTTAAAATTTCTACTTGTATCTGAGGTATTACGTATATTATTTTCTGTCTTTGCATACTTACCTCTTAAAGACGTACCGTTGTATATTCTGTTTAAAAAGTTATTATTTGACATGTTAATATTTATTCGTTATTAGTAAGAATTTGTTAAAAGTTCATTAGCAAGATTTTCTGGTGTTAAAGGTACTGAACCACTTGAACCTTTTTGAGTGTTACTTATATTGTTGGTCACATTATTAGAATTTACAGTGTTATTACTATTGATTATAGATGCCTGTGCTTCAACATTTTTACTCATATTCTCGGCCATAATCTCATCTGCTTTTTGAGTTGAAACATAAGAATCCATACCCACACTAGCACCTTCATCAACAGATGGATTGCCATAAATGGGTGGTATGTTTGCTCTGTCTTCTAATTTTTCTTCTTCAGTTCTTCTACCAGTCAAAAATCTAGCAGTTTTACTTGCATCCAAAGCGCCAAATGTAAATGAATCTAATGCTTTTGATAATCCTGCAATAGATTTTTCATACCAAGTAAGTGTCTCCTCTGGAGCTGCTTGTAATATTTCCTCAGCATTTAAAAATCCTGTAACTGCATCATATGTCGCAATAATTGGTGCCAATGGTTTTAAAATACCTTTAGCAAATGATGTTGACTTTTTAAGTATATTTTTTGATTTTGATAATTGTTTTTGGCCATCTTTTAATTTTTGTTTCTTTTTATCTTTATCCTTATCATCAGCACTACCTTTTAAATCATCTTTGGGTGCGCCATAGTTTATCATTTTTGCTGCAAGTGGTGTAGCAATACCAAAACCCTTTAAAATCTTACCAAACATGCTTGCTATTTTTTTTCTATATTTGAATCCAGCTGCTCCTGCACCTGCAGCTACTACCTCTGATGGAACGTCTGGTAGTTCAAAACCTAGAAAACCTGAGTCATCTGCCTTTTTATCACCACCTAATAGTTCGTTTGTTTCTAACTGTGCCTCTAGTATTTTTTCTAATATTGTTTTTGTTTCACCAAATTGAGCATCAGATTCTCTTTCTTCTTCAACCATTGTTTCTTTATCAAATGAAGGAGTTTTAATACCACCAGTTAATGCATTACTCATGGCAGTTCTACTAGCAATTTCTTCTCTGCCAGATTCTGTATCTAAACTAGGACCAAAATCACTTGAGGCAGTTGAAATAGAACCACTTTTTCTACCAGACTTTATTAATGCTCGTCTTGTTTGTTGTTGTTGTCGCTCTGCTTGATCCTTTCTACTTTCTATTTTTTGTGCAAAATCAGCAACAGGACCTGGTGCATATCTTTGAAGTAGTTTTAATGGTGCAAACTGTTTTAAAAAGTCCTTTACACCAAATTTCAATCTTGTCGTTACACCTAATAAGTCTTTAAGTCTTTCATTAACTCCACCAACTAGATTTGTTACAACTGTTGACTCTTTATCATTTAGTCCTGATTTTTTTAAATCTGATAGGTATTGTGATGTAACTTTTTGAAAATCATTTATTTCATCAAATCCCATATCTCTTAACCCATCTAAACTTAAACCATAATTAAAAATGTAGTCTATAACAGGTTTTCTGATTTGTTCTTTTTTTAGATTTTCTTCAGTATAATTGTATCCTTTTCTTACACGATCAAAATATTTGACCATTGTTTCACCAAAGATGTAACTATCACCTTCTTCTTTAAACTTCTTTTTTTGTTTTGCAAGAATTGATCCAAATTCAGTTTTACGTAACTGACCAATCTTTGGTCTAAACGTATCTGTGGATTCACCAAATGTCAATTTGGTGTCTTTAACTTTTGGTCCTCTTGGTGCCTTTGCCATTGTTTATTATTTCTTAGTTTCTATTTTACTGGGTTTACCATTTACATATAAACCAAACCAAGCTGCACCAGCACCCACAACAACAGACACAAAACCTGCCTGTGCATTGTTTGGTTCAGGTAGTGCCATAAACCATTGCATTGTCATGTAAAAAGCATATCCATATAACAACATGAATACTCTTGGTATTAATCTCCAGTTTGACATAAACTGAGGCACTTCATCTCTTAAAAATACCCATATGTTTACTATTATATTTTTTCCTACTTCTATCATTACTTACTCCTTCTTTGTTCTTCCAATCTTTGTTTTTCTTCTCTTAAATATTGTAGTAACATTTCAATATAAATTTCCCTCTCCCACGGCATCATGTTCTCAAGCTCTGTTAAAGAATATTTGTGATGATGTATTAATGCAAAATTAGTACGATAGATATTCTCCAGGCTCTCATGTGAGAGGGTTATTGAAAAAAATCAGCCGCACCTTTCATTTCAAACTCAAATTCTTTATTAGTCTTTGGGTTTTTATATTTTATAGTATGTTCAATTTGTGGCAGTTCTTCAAAAAACTTAGATAGTTTTTTAAACTGACTCATAGTTAAATTTTCAACAAATTCTTCTAACTCTTTTACTTCAATATCTTTTCTATCAAACACTTCTTCACCGTTGTAAATAGTTTGAATACAATCACGTATTAAACCTGTACTTAATTCAACAAGACCTTTTTTACTTCCCACATCTTTTATCGTAGGAACTTTCATAATTACACCATAGTTTGGTTCAAACTCAATTTTATTATTAATCGTCTTATTCAAATCTGGTTTAATGTCTTCAATTTTTAAAGTGTAATCAACAATCATTGACTCATCATCTGGACACTTTAATTTTAATTCAATATTTTCACCAACTGACTTTGCTCTTATATTTAACCAAATCCATTCAAAGTCATAAAACGGAACTTTGGTCACATCTACATCTGATAAAACACAAGATTGAACAATATCAATAAAAGCTTTAGTGATCTCGTCTTCATCTCTTGTTTCAATCGCTAATAGTAAAACTTTTTCCTCTTTTACTAAAAACGGTCTAAATCTTACCTTTATATCATTTGACAAATTCAAATTGTATTCAGGCACTTTAATTAATGGTAAACTCATTATTACTCCTCATTTTGTAATATTATATATTAGTATAATATATCTCTTATAATTTTAGGTTCAGGTAATCCTTTAGGAAATACCCTTCCTCCTGTTATTCTGCCAATAGGTGTATCTCTCCTAAATTTCTCATAAACTTGTCTTCCTACTGATCTTGCAATACCACCTAAACCAAATGGTAAATTATCTAAAAATCCTTGACCACCTTCAATAGTAGTATTTTTTCTGTACTCATTTATACCATCTTTTCCTTCAATGTTATTAAAGTTAACAGCCGACACATTTTCTGTTGTTGATGCCCAATATCTATATTTAAATGTAACATCAACTTTTACAAATGCATTGCTTGAACTATAACTCATCTGTTGTGCTGAAATAGATTTAGGATACACTTCATAGCATTGAAGTTGATATGCTGACTCATTTGATCCAACTAGTCCTCTTAACTTATCTAATTCTTCTAAGGTCATTTCTGATGTTGGTTTATATTGCAACAATGTATCTAAAAATGATCTTTTTAAAGGTGTTATTGTAATTTTACATGGGGCAGCATAATCGTCATAGTAACCTGCATCATATGATATAGGATCAATTACCATATTTTGCCATGCCTCAAAATAAACTCTTTCATCAAAATCCTGACCTGTGTAAAACGATAATGTCAATTCATCAAATGATACATTTTTACCAAATGATCTGCTTGGACCATAATATTGTTCATTAACATCATCTGTTATTGTTCTACCTGGCATTGATACATCACTACAAAATAAATCTAATCTTAACTGTAATGATTGTCTTAAGCCTGTTGCCAATCTTCTAAAATTTTCAAATCTTTTTTCTTTATCGTCTGCTTGAAACGTATATCCTCTACGTCTTAATGCTTCTGACATATTGTTAGGACCATCTACAGTTACGATAAATTGAGTAGGTCTTGCTAAACCTTCAGCAGATTGAATGCTTGATCTAAATCTGTTTAAAATAGAATCTCTATTTGTAGAAACATTGTTATATCCTGCTTTAGCAGCTGCCTGTTGTCTGTCATAATGAGGTGCTGAAGGTGGTATACCTATCCTCAAATCTAAATCACCTATTTTTTTACCTACACTAATTAATGACATTAAATAAATCTCCTACTGTCTGAATAAACTTGTGCTTCACTTGCCTTTTTAAATCTTTGTACAGGTAAGTATATAGCAACTGCAGCTTCATCTGCATTTATTCTTAAAAATCCTGTTTGTACATATGAATACAAATACTTTTTAATTGTTGGTTTTACAATCTTTATATTTTTTACATCATCATAAGTTACATCAAATTTTGTTTTACTATCAAATCGTTGATCCGTAGCAGTTGCCTGCATACGTTCTAATAGTCTAAATCTCAACAACGGTGGTAGATAGTGAAAGTTCATACCCATAAATCCACCTGATATTGGTTCTAATGGCAACACTAAAGGAAATATATCGTAGTACGGTAAAGTCTTTCTAAATTTAGGGTTATACCCAAATAAGTTCAATCGTCCTACACTAGGTCTACCGTTAAGTTTACCTTGTCTGAATAATTGACCTGCTGTAGTACCACTCGCAATCTTATTTACTTGTGTTCTATACCATGTAGCCGATCTATCACTATCGCCTGCTTTTACTTTGATTCTATCAAATACGCTTGCCATAATACTATTTATGTTAGAAATAAATAGATTTATGAAGAAGATTAAGAAGTTGACTAATCCAGATAAACGGCCATATTCAGGTATATTTAAACCTTTGAACCCTCAAAAATATAAAGGTAATGTAAACAACATTATTTATCGTTCAAGTTGGGAAAAACGTTTTATGGGTTATTGTGATAAGAATAAAGATGTATTAGAATGGGGTAGTGAAGAAATAGCAATTTACTATCGTTCTATTGATAATCGGTCACATAGATATTTTCCTGATTTCTATATGAAAGTAAGGCAATCAAATGGTACATTTAAAAAGTTCATTGTAGAGATTAAACCTAAAGCACAAACTCGTAAACCTAAAAAACCTTTACGAGAAAGCCGTACATATAAAAACGCATTGTTAACTTATGAGAGAAATAGAAGAAAGTGGTCTACAGCGTATGCTTGGTGTTTAAAACGAGATATGAAGTTTGTCATACTTACTGAAGACCACCTAAAGACTTTTTAATTAAGCAACTAATAACTTCT